>ULYR01045153.1_pt1 | contig 69410 bp, 65 predicted proteins | sample 1962341 | NCBI WGS metagenome assembly ULYR01 (sample SAMEA4835868, study PRJEB28245) | human gut metagenome | biome: gut microbiome; material: fecal sample | place: Denmark | collected 2008 | reverse complement strand
TTAATGTTCATTCTCGTTAGGCCGACAAATTGCAGTTTATCCGTCTTTCGTTTTGTCCTTCCCTCTCCTTTCATTACCTTTACACACCATTATATATTAATAAGCATACTATCTATGGCATTAGAAAAGACACTTGTGTTGCTCAAGCCCTGCACGATGCAGCGCGGCTTGGCAGGCGAAATTATTAGCATTTTCGAAAAGAAAGGACTACAGATATGCGGTATGAAACTGATGCAACTCACTGACGAGATGCTGACAGAACATTATGCCCACTTAAGCGGAAAACCCTTCTTCCAACAGATTAAGGACTCCATGATGGTAGCCCCCGTAGTGGCCCTCTGCCTCAAAGGCGTAGATGCAGTAGCAGCAGTGCGCGCGTTGGCAGGGCCTACGAACGGACGCAATGCAGCGCCTGGCACGATACGCGGCACGTACTGTATGAGTTTTCAGGAGAATATTGTACATGCTTCCGACTCTAAGGAGGCGGCTGAAGTAGAACTGAAGCGCTTCTTCCGCGACGACGAGATAATTGAGTGGAAGCAGGCCACGTTCCCTTATCTCTACGCTGCTGACGAGTTTTAGTAGCAGTCCTCTTTTGGGGCAGAACTTCAATAGGTCTGCCCCTACTTATAAGACACAACTATACTACCGATGAACACGTTTCCCCACAGATTATTCACGCTTTTGCTCCTCCTCTTTTGTTTTACCTTAGGGGCAAAAGCGCGTACTTTTATACTCCCTACTGACACGGTGAAGACGGATAGCCTAAAGACGAAGCCGACCAAAGAGCGCCAGCGCGACTTGGGCGAAGCCACGGTTACGGCCACGCGCTTGGTGTTTGTAACCAAGAAGGATACCGTCATCTACGATATGGACGCGCTTGGAGCAACGAAAGGCGACATGCTGCAAGACATGATAAGCCGTATGCCTGGACTTGAGATAAAGAATGGTGCCCTCTACTATCGCGGTAAGGCCGTAACCCGTGTGCAAGTGAACGGCACCGACTTTGAGCGCGGTGATACAAAGAAGGCATTGCAAAACCTTCCAGCTTACATCATTAAAAACGTAAAAGCTTACGAGGACCTCACCGACCAAGCCAAGGTGACGGGCATCGATAATGGCGATCGTGAACAAGTGGTGAACGTTATCTTAAAGAAGAAGTACTTGGGCGCGTGGACTGGCAATGTCGACCTCGGTTATGGCACCGACCATCGTTGGCGCTATCGTGGCTTTGCCAACACCTTTACCGAACACTCTCGCGTGAGTGCATACGGAGGTTTTACCAACACGGGACAGTACCAAAGTGCCACCGATGAGGGTATGTGGAACGAAAATGGCGGCGCCGGAAGTAGTTCGGGTGACACGCGTTATATGCAGCCCGGCCTTTCGTTTATGTGGAACAATGGTAAGCAGCGAGGCGACAAGGGCTACCTCATGGTAGACGGCAGCGGTGGTTGGGACTATCGTGGCCACCACGATGAGAACCGTCAGTTGACCGAAAACTTCCTCGATGACGGAACGAGAACTACTCGTATGGAACACATGACGACCAAAAACGATGAGCGCATCTGGCGCATTAATCTCTCGCTCACGTGGCAAGCTACGAAGTGGACCTACTTAGAGTATCGCCCTCATTATTCCTACAACTCCTACAAATACCGTTCGCACGAACAAGAAGCGCAATGGAACGGAGGATTTGCCGACAATTCCCTTTCGCCCCTCGATTCACTGCTTCATCACCCCACAACGGGTTGGCCCCTTAACAGCGCACAAGCGCAAGCCAACACCTTGATGCTTGACGAGAGCCTATCTGATAAAGGTACGCACTACACGCAGCACTACCTCTACTTTACACAACGCTTGAGCGAAAATAATTGGCGCTTGAGCTTGATGAGCAACATCGGTTATCGTTATGGCGATGAAAAGATGAACGACCTAAAGCAGTACACGCAGTATCAAACGTCGCAGGCCTCACAGGTCGATCCGCTTTACAATCGCTATTCACGCACGGCCTCTCACGACTTTGACTTTTCAAACTACGTATTCTTAGACGCTCCCATACCTGGTCTGCAGTCCTTCCGCTTTACGTATGGCACACAAATCAACCGTTCGCACAGCATAGCCGATGCTTATCGTTTAGAACGCTTGGGCGGCAGTTTTGCCAATTTCAACGACTACTTGCCGCTGATAGGCACACTTCCCACTGAAGCAGGTTGGCAAGCCACAGCGCGTGACCCTGAGCTGACGCTCGACCAACTGACGCTCTCGCGCCAACATTCGTTTCAGAACAACTTGATATTTAAGAAGAAAGGCCTCACGCTCGACTTGAGCAATACCTATACCTTGGTGTACGACCGCCTTGAATACGTCAAGGGTGACTACGACCCACTCTACCCATCGCGCCACAGTGGCCTTTATCGCTTAGGACTAAACACACGTTACGAGACGGACTCTATCGGCACTTTCACGTTCTCCTATAGTTATTACACCAGCAATCCTTCGTTGTTGCAAACCATCACGTTGCCCGACATGAGCAATCCGCTCTACCTCTCGTTGGGTAATCCCGACCTCAAGAAGCGTCACGTACATGTTGCATCAATGGGCTATCAAGTGAATATGAAGCACGGTCGCATGTTTTCAATGGGCCACACCTTTACGTTTCAAGACAACGAAGTGACCACCCGCTCGCGCTTCGATAAACAGACGGGTGTAACGACCACCGAACGTGTCAACCTCCCCAAGGGATCGTGGAACTACTCGCCCAATTTGAACTTCTCAACTCCGTTGGATAAGAAGCAGTTAGTCAACTTCTCCAGCTCCGTTTATTACTCGCTCACCAAAGGACGTGCCTACACCATCGGTACGACAGCTGAGGCTGAACTCTACGACAAGACGAATCATCAACTCTACGTGATGGGAGGCATCAATGCCCGTCTGGGAAAGTGGGTGTTAGGCTTAGATAATATGTGTATGTATCGCACCATAGCGCGCAGCACCGAGGTATATGACAATGTGAGCAGTTTCATGAATGTGCTTGACTTTAACGTACAGTACACCTTGCCATGGAACATGGTCGTCAAGTCGAACCTTCAGAGCAACCGTTTCCACAACAGTGGAGGCTATGTCATTCACCCTTGGCGCACGATATGGAATGCTTCTATTGAGCAGTCCTTCTTACGCGATAAGTCGTTGGCCGTCACGTTCGAAGCTTCCGACTTGCTCAACCAGCGTGACCAAACGTGGACGTCAGTTGACGTCAACTCTCGCTATTCAGGTTGGAGTAAGTGCGTTCATCGCTACTTCATGCTACACGTAATTTATCGATTTAGTACGAAGAAGGGGTAGTAAACGGTGCGCAAAAGCAAATGTAAAGTACCTTATATTGGCTGTATGGAACCAACTTACACGCAAGGGAGTATGGCGAAATATATTCGTCTTGCACGATAATTCTAACATGCGCGGCCTAATGTCTCGAACGCAAGCTCACCTGGGGGCGACATGTCCCCACCTGAGGGCGACGCGTCCCCGCGTCGGAAGCAAATATTTACAACTATTGCTGTCCGCTGAAAGTTTTCGACCGATATAATTTAGGGCTGAATTCCAAGCGAGGAATCCAGCCCTAATTTGACCTATACGCCTTATATTCATGTCCTCTGAAGGTAAAACCACCAGTAAAACCAAGGTCTAATCCACCACAACCAGAAAACAAAGAAGCTATTTCTTTGACATATATTATATACGAATTCTTTATTATTTCATGTCTTTTACCTTCTCCTCACCAAACGCCTTAATCTCGTCAGCAAGGACTTTCTGTAATTTTTCTTTCGGCACTATCAGCTGATAATCCGCCACTCCGATAGGCTTTCCCATATCTTCAAGTGCGAGTTCCACCTCGACGCGGTCTTTTTCTGCACAAAGTATGATACCTATGGAACGGTTCTCGTCTGCACCACGTTCAAGGCGGTCAAGGAGAGAAAGATAATAGTTCATCTTTCCTGCATACTCTGGTTTGAAAGCACCGATTTTCAAGTCAACAGCTACAAGACAACGCAGTCCACGATGGAAGAAAAGCATATCAACCTTACTTTCTTTGCCATTGTATTCCAGCATATGCTGGTTTCCGATGAATGTAAAGCCATTGCCGAGTTCCATAAGAAAACGAGTGATAGCTTTTACCAAGCGGTCTTCAAGTTCAAGTTCCAATATAGGACTTGTGACACCTAAGAAACCGAGATTATAGCTGCTGTTAAACACTTCATTGGCATATTGCGCTTGTTCGGCAGGAAGAGTGCGGTCGAAATTGTTGTCTACTCGTGCCAATGCCTGTGTCTCATACATATTGAATTTGATGGCATTGAGCAACAAGTCACGATTCCAACCTTTGGCAACCGTTTCCTGCGCATAATAGAGCGTGGCATTGTCATCCAGTCCCTTGTTCAATAGCAGTAGATTGTGTGACCATGGCAAAAGTGCTACGGAGCGTAGCAGTTTCTCGCCATGTTCAGCATAACGCTCATAGAATTTCTTCATGTTCCAAAGTTGACGCGGTGAAACACCCATTTTTGGATAGCGTTCTTTTAGGTCTGCAGATAATCTTCTTACAACGCTATCACCATACCCGCTTTCAATCTTGCGCTCATGAAGCATTTGACCAATCTCCCAATAGGCAGTAGAAACATAGCCATTGACATGTCGGGCTATCTCCGTCCGTGCATGTTCAATTACTGCGACAGCGTGTCGCAGTATCTCTGCATAATCACCGCTCCCTATTGAGAGTTTGTTATCTTTATTGTCTGTTGCCATTTTATCAGTCTATATTATCTTGTCTGAGAAGGTCTGTCACTTCCACTTCAAGCAGTTTGGCTATCTTCATAAGATTGCCCAAATCTGGCTGACAAGTATTAGTACACCATTTTGATATGGTTGTTTTATTCTTTCCCAGTTGTTCACCAAGCCATTTGTTCAATTACCTGAAAAATTTTGGCGCAGATTTGGCGCACCCTTAAACGAAAAATCAGCGTAACTTGTTGTTTTACAACTCGTTACGCTGACTTTGGCGGAGAGAGAGGGATTCGAACCCCCGGTGCCTCTCAGCACGGCGGTTTTCAAGACCGCTGTAATCGACCACTCTACCATCTCTCCTTGTGCAAATGGTAAAAATCTGTCTATGTCTTATTTGCGATTGCAAAGATAGGGGCTTTCGCTGAAGTGACCAAATTTTTTGAAAAAAAAGTTTAGATAGGTGGGTAATATCTGTGTAATGTGGGCGTTTTGTTGGCTAAAATAGTACTTTTCAGCATGAAAGACAGTGCAAGCCGAATGCAATGAAGTTTACTTCAATTGCTGAGGCGCAGCCTGTCTTATTCAAAGACAGTGCAAGCCGAATGCAATGAAGTTTACTTCAATTGCTGAGGTGCAGCCTGTCTTATTCAAAAAAAAACTGCCTTGCGACACTTTGTAGCGTGTACGCTTGGCAGTTTGAGTGAGTTAAGTTGACGTGTGCTGACGAATTATTCGCCCGGAGCAATAGCACCAGAGGGGCAAACATCTGCGCAAGTGCCGCAGTCAACACAAACGTTAGGGTCGATTGAGTACTTTTCGCCTTCTGAGATTGCACCTGAAGGACATTCGTCGATGCAAGTACCGCATGCAATGCAGTCGTCACCAATTACGTAAGCCATAATAGTAGAATTTAATTGATTGTTAATTGATTGTGAGTTGAGTTATTGTCCTGCAACCGCTCATAGCACAAGGCCGTTGACGCGATTGCGCAGCAAAGTTACATATTTTATTTAAAGGAAAGGAGAAAGAAAATGGAAATATTAGTTTAATGGGTTTCTTGATAATTCGGTTTTTGATTGGGAGGTTATGAGGTTATAAAGTTACATCACGCCTATAACACCTTATAACTTTAAAACTTTAAAAGGTGCCTTTTTTACTGTTGTTCGTTTAGAAAGTCGTGGTTTATATATAAATTTGCACGGACATAATTTGTAGAGCTTCTTGGCTCACTTACTCCTTATTATATATACTACATGATAGTTCAACAGAAAAAGATACTTTTCACCTTCTTGCTCTGCCTCTTTGCTTGTGCTGCGGCATGGGCGCAAGAGCGACGGGTGCAAAACAAGCCTTACATTGACGAACGACGTTTCCACTATGGCTTCTTTGTGGGCGTACACGACCAATCTATGCGCATTGATAATAATGGCTACCTTCCCCCTGCGGGTGATGCGATGGAAGGGCAACAGTGGGTGGCGCAGACGGACCAAGTGAACATTGGCTTCTCGGTGGGCGTGTTGGGCGAGTGGCGCATCAATCGCACCTTGGGACTGCGCGTGTTGCCTTCATTACACTTCGGTTCGCGTCACATTACGTTTCGCGAGTTGGGTACTGACCAACGCGAGTCGCAGGATATGAAGTCGTGTTACATCGGTGTCCCTGTCGACCTCAAGATAGCTGCACCGCGCTTTAATAATTTTCGCCCTTATGTAGTCACGGGTGTAGCGCCGATGTTCGACTTGATTACGACGAAGCAGGGCAAGCTCAAGAATAAACCTTTTAACTTTATGATAGAGGCGGGTATGGGGTGCGACCTTTATATGCCTTTCTTTAAGTTTATTCCAGAGCTGAAGTTCTGCTTTGGCCTTGGCAATTTGTTGCAAAAGAATCGTAAGGACATTACCGACCCTTCTCAACTTATCTATACGCAAAGCATTGATCGTACCAGCGTGGGCATGGTGATGCTCACGTTCTACTTCGAGTAGCAGAAAATATAAGGCCTCTCCCCCTAACTCCTCCCCGACAAGGGGAAGGGTTAGGGGGAGAGGCCTTTATATTTTATTTATTATTCCACTTCGATAATCGAACTACTGCTGCCAGGACGGCGGCGGAGTATGATTTGGGGGGAAATTTGCGAACGTATCTGGTCGGTATGGCTGATGACACCCACCTTTCGGCCTTGGGCATTCTCGAGGTTAGAGAGAGCTACCATGACGAGGTCGAGCGAGTCGCGGTCAAGGTTGCCAAATCCCTCGTCGATGAAGAGCGAACCGATGACCAAGTTCTCATTTGATAGCGAAGCCAACCCTAAGGCGAGGGCCAACGATACGACAAACGTTTCGCCACCCGAAAGTGATGATACATAACGATGTTCGTCGAACATGTCGTGGTCGATGATTTCGAGTGTGAGGGTAGTGGGGATAGGTTGCAACTCATAACGTGGCGAGAGCATACGCAAGTGTTGGTTGGCGTGTGCCACGAGGTAGCTGAACGTGAAACTTTGAGCCATGGTGCGGAACTTCTTGCCGTCGGCCGAACCAAAGAGTTGGTTCAGTCGTGTCCACTCCAATTGGTCGGCCTTAGCTGCTTCAAGCCGTTTGTTGAGCGCGGCAGTGCGTTCGATGCAACGCTCGTGAGCCGCAAGGCGCGTGTTGACTTGTAACAGACTTTCCTCTGTGCGCTTGAGTTCTACTTGTGTGGCATCGCTCTCGGTGGTGAGCACCGTGCGCAGAGAAGCGTATAAGGCGCGGTCCTCCGTAGAAGGGTGGGGGAGTGCCTCGTGTCCGTCGGTAGTTCCACTCTCAGCGTCCGCTCCACTCACCTTGGTCGTAGCCTTCTCCATAACGGGACGATTCGTCTCGGCACGCAAGGCTTGCAGTTCGGCGCGCGCTTGGTCTAAGTTGTTAGCCGTAAGCACACGCTGCTCCTTCAGTTCGTCAAGGTGTTGACGAAGAGCTTTCCAGTCCGTCTGTGAGGTGAAGATGCGGTCCAACTCTGTAAACTGTACGGGAGAGTGGGTAGCATTGAAGCGAGCTATCATGAGGTCGAGGCGTTGCTGCTGTTCCTGCTGTTGCTGCTGACTATCAAGTCGGCTCTTAAGCAAGTTGTCGCGTTTACCCTCAAGCTGTCGCAGTTCGCCGCTGCCCGTTTCATAAGCCGTGCGCACCTTTTGTTCCGCTTCGCGAGCCGTAGCGATGGCCTGTTGCAAGATATCGGCCTCCTGTTGTGGCGTGTTGTCGCCCATGAGTCGGCGCAACTCCTCGCGTTTCCCGTTCAAGTCCTCGCGAATGGCATCGCGGCTTTCGCGACATTGCACCACGTGGCGGTTTTCCTCCGCGATGTTCGTCTCCGCCCCCTTAATCTCTTCGCGTAGCAAGGCAGCCGAACGTTCCGACTCATCAAGTGCGCGACAAGTTTGGTTCCAATCTTGGTGAAGGTTGGTCAAGCGCATGCGCAGTCCGTCAGAGTTATTCTTCCATTCCGTAAACCAGCCCGAGAGGGTGATCATTTCGTCCAAGTCGGTGTAAAGTTCAGAGCAAGCGCGGTCAGAGAGGTTGATCGTCTGTTGTAAGTCCTCAGCCGCAGCTGCTGCGATTTGCGCCTCAGTGCGCACCTTGTCAAGGTAGGTATGATTCGTATCCATTACCGTGTCAAGCTGTGCAATCTCTTCGTTCAGACGGTTAATATGCTGTTGGTGGAAGTTAAACGTCTCAAGTTCTTTATCAGCCTCGTCGGCAGCTCGTGTGGTGTTGTCGATGAGGAGTTGGATCATCATGCGGCGTGCTTCACGATTAACCGTAGCCGAGCAGTCGGCAAAGGAGTTGTCAAGGTAAGCAAACGACTTCCACTCCTCCACATCAGCGGCTTGACGCTTCTGCAACTCCTGCAAGGCGCGGCCGTCAGCTTCAATGCGAGCCGCGTCGGCAGCTACCTCGACGCGCAGCGCTTGTAATCGGTTGCGTTTGAGTTGTAGATCTTGTTGTAGAGCAGCGTGTTCCTTATCAAGGTTGTTGAGCAGTTCCCCTAATTCACGTTCCGTCTCAGTGTGATAAGGGTGGTGCGTAGCGCCACATACGGGACATGCCGTGCCTTCCTTCAGTTGTTTGCGCAGTTGCACGATGTTCTGCGATTGGCTCAGCGTATAGGCGGTCGTTACACGTGTAAAGGCCTCTTCCGTGCTTCGCACTTCGATTTCCACCTTTTCCGCTTGTAATTGTTTCTGAGCCAGTTCTGTCTCTTCACGCTTCTGTGCGGCAATCTTTTCGGCTATTTGAGCGTAGCCATCAGATATGTGTTGCCACAGCGTGGCCGCACGTGCGAGCGCAGTAAGTTTGCTACGATTTTCGGCAGCAGCCTTTTGCAAGCGAGCCGAGTCGTGGCCTTGATTGGTCTGACGATGAATGAGCAGTTCGCTCTTCAACGCATTCAGTTTCGCTTGATTCTTATGCTGCTCTTGTTCCGCGCGTTCGCCTTGTGCGCGAAGTTCCACTTGCCGCTTTTGTAGGGCCGTCTGCTTCTCGTGGCTCTCTTGGTTGCGTCGCGTCTGTTCGCCGAGCGTTGGGAGCTTGTTCATGATAAGGTCAAACTTATCGAACATGTGGCGGTGAGCTTCCATCGATTGCTTGTGTAAGAGCTGTTGCTTCATCTCTTCCTCCACCTTCTGCAACATCTCTTGCTTCGTTTGCAACACGTTTTGGCGCTTCTCGGCCGTGTGTTCAGCCAATGTCAACTGCTCGTCAAGGCGCTTTAACTGCTCCGCAGCCACGTTCATTTCGCCCATGAGCGCATGACCGCGATTGATGGCTGGACGGCGTTCGTCGAGTCGCTTCTCGTTGTCAGTCGTTCGTTCGCGTGCCACGTCCAATTGTTGACTCAACTTCTCCAACTCGCGGCGCGCCTTCTCAAGCGCGTTGGTATTGGCCGTTTCGTCTTGCTTAATGCGTTCAATGTCGGCGCGACGCATCTTAATCTCTTGATAGAGCGGCTGCATATCAATGACAGCGTCGTAACGCTCCAACTTCAGTTCGTCGCCTCGTGACTCCATTAAGGCACGTGTGGCAGCATTAAAGGCCTGCTCGCGTTGTTCAACTAACAAGGAAGTGTGGTCGTAGCGGTCGATCCAGTCCAGTTGTTGCGTAAGGCGTTGCAACTGTTGCTGCAAGTTTTGTTGCTTTGAGAGTAAAAGGCGTTGGCGCTCGTTTTGTTCGGCCAAGAGGTGCTCGTCTAAGAAGTCGCTGAGCATACCCTGTCGCTCGTTTTCGAGTGCCAATACTTGCGTGTCGGCTTGTGTCGAAAGGCGGTAAATCTGCGTACTTACCGCACTGTATACCTCGGTGCCTGTAAGTTTCTCGAGCAATGCAGCCTTGTCGGCAGGCTTTGCCAGTAAGAAGTTGGCAAACGAGTTTTGCGCTAAGATAACGGTGCGTGTAAACTGTTCGTAGGTCAGGCCAATGGCTTTGTCAAGTGTGGGTTGAATGTCGGCCTTGTCATACTTCTGATGATGAGGAGCTAAGCATTCGAGCGAGCGTTCGGGTGAGCTATAGTTGCCACTGCGTGTAACGCGCACCAACCACGTAGCCTCGTAGCGTTCGCCACTGGGAGTGGTGAAGGTAACGCTTACACCGCCTTGCTTTTGTCCACGACGTAAAATGCTGGCCGAGTTGTTGGCCTGCACTTGTTGCGACTTTTCAACAGCTAACTTTAAGTCATCAGTGGGTATGCGGTCTACGTTGTCAAAACGTGGAGCTTTGTTGTAGAGTGCCAAGCAAATGGCATCGAGTATGGTGCTCTTGCCCGACCCCATATCGCCCGTTATGGCAAATAGACCTGCCGAACGTAGTGGCTCTTCCGTAAAGTCTATGGTTTGTTCCCCTTCGATTGACGTAAGGTTGGAAAGGGTAATCTTTTCTATCTTCATTGTGAAACGTGTAACTGTCGTGACACTTAAAGCGCGAAGCGCGCCTTTAGTGTCTTAACGTCTGAAAGTCTTAACGTTAAGTAGGTGTTCAAAATTAGTTGATATGAATTGGTGCAGTATTTCGTTTAGAAACATAGGTTGAAGAGGGAGCGTAGTGGGCTACGTGACCGATGAAACCTATGTTTCTGGGCGAAAGAATGCGCCAAGGCATATCGACTAATTCTGAACATGATTATATAAACTAATTTTGAATACCTACTTATACATTCATGTTGTTTTTCGTTTCCGCTTCAGCTTCAGCTTGTTTAAAACGTGTAACGAGTTCTTCAGGCATTTCGCTGTTAAATCGAGCTTCAAAGTTGCGGCGAGCCAATTCAAGCGGATTGATGTTCGTCAGCGTATCGGCCGAGGGCGTGTCTACATCATTGGCACTGTCAGCCTTTTTGTTTTCAGGTCTTACGCGTAGCATACGGCAGAAGTGTACCGCGCGGTCTTGCAAAGCCTCCATCACGTCGTGCATCAGCGTAGGCTGAGGTTGTGCCTCTTCTACATGGATTTCAAGGTATGGCCACGTAAGCGAATCCGTGTTCTTCTTGTCGCGCTTGGGCAGACTGTTAATGCAGTCGAACAAGGTTTCGGCACTCACGGCACGGCCCTTAGCCGGAATCGTTACGAGACCGCGTAAGGGAGAGTATTCTACAAACTCCACCAGGGCCTCACCTTGAGGGTCGATGTCGACAAACTGTACGCCATGTTTGTAGTTCAACTCAGAGAATGACATGGGCAGTGCGCTACCCGCATAATATGTAGCCTCGCCTCCGCGCACCTGTTGCGCCTTGTGAATATGCCCCAAGGCCGCATAGCTCACATTCTGTCCCACGACATCGGCTTCAACACAGTCTTGACCGCCCACAACGAGACGTTCAGAGTGCTCGTCCTTACAGATGTCGGCCCCTGCGGCATAAAAGTGAGCCGCCACAACAATGGGAAGACCTTTATAATTGCTCTTGCGCAAGCGAGCGTGTAGTTGTGCAAAGAAGAAGCGGAGTCCCTCCTCTGGTGTCATGCCAGCGGGATAATCGCCTCCGCGCAAGTAGGGCAGTGCCATACACACACATGAGGCCTGTCCCGTCTGACGGTCGGCCAAGGGCAGAAGGTAATAGTCAAAGTCGGGTTCGCCCTTTGTCGTGTAGTGTATCGTGCCACGCACATATATATTGTGTGTCTTGAGCAATGCGGCAGGTGCTTCCAATCGTCCCGCAGAGTCGTGGTTGCCAGCCGTCAGGACGATTTGCAGTCCTGGCACTTCGAGTGTTGCGCGCAGCAAGAAGTCGTACAACAACTCCTCGGCTGCCGCCGAAGGGTTGGCCGAGTCGAACACGTCGCCCGTAACAAGTAGTGCATCGGGTTGCTTCTCGCGCAGCGTTTGCAGCAACCACTTCAAGAAGTGCCGATGCTCATCGAGTCGGCTATGACCATGAAAGGTGTTGCCCAAATGCCAGTCAGCAGTATGCAGTATTTTCATTGATTCGAATGTTATTTATTTCCGTGCAAAGTTACTGCTATTTCATAAAAATAGAACGACAAGGAGAAAAAAACTCAAGGGATATTTATAGGCACAAAAGTAAATCCGGCAAAACGAAATGTGCTCGATTTGAAAAACGAAACGTGCAAAAATCGGGAAAAACGAAACGTGCAAAAAAATTCGCGCACACGACACTTTAAAACAACAAAAAAGCAGTCCAAAACGGGCTGCTTTTATAGTTTTTGAACGGCGGACAAACAGTGTTCAAACGAGGTTCAAATTATGCGGCATTAGACTTCACGAGCATCATATCTTTGTAATCTGCGTCATAGTTCACATGCGCATTGAACTCGAAACGCTTACAACCTTCGAACGGATTGCCGAGCGTTTTATTCTTGCCTAACCATTCACAAAGCTCAATGATAGACGACTTATCTGATGTAAAATAAACAAACGGCTTTCCTTTGAGCACATTCAACACATCGAGATAGTCAGACAAATGCCAGTACATTTTGTATGTTCCGACCTCTGTGGACAAATAAGGAGGGTCCACTATAAACACCACATTCGGCTCGTCTTTATATTTTTCGTATAGTTCACGATAGTCACATGATTCAATCGTCAAACCTTCCAGATAGTCCTCACTTGTCGGGTAGTCGTTCTTTCGGATATTATTGTATAATGTCTGCTTCTCCATTTCCTCGATGCTCAGTTCGTACTTCATCGAGAACATCACCGATGCCGAGATGGTTATAAAATCAATATAGCCCACCGTTTGCTCCTCATGTCTCAAACGTTCAAACATCTTCTCACGCATCACACCATCTATCCGCTTGTGCTTTGGCGTATTGCCAACTATCTCTCGCAAATCAGCGAGCAGCGTATTTGTCGGACGTATATGTGCCAATCTCTCGCGGTAGTTGTCGTAGTCGTTATATACCACAGTTGCCTCTGGGCGCAAATGCTTCGTTATATGGGACAGCAAACCGCTGCCACCGAACAAATCCACAAACACTGTTTTGTCGTTGAACTGGGGCAGAATCTTGATATACTCCTTTGCAAACATGCGCTTCTGTCCGACAAAAGGCAGAGGTGCTGCCATGTGCATTTTCCCTCTCATACGTTCAGTTCAAATTTTATATTATCCTCACCAGCGAGAAGTCGTTCAGTGGGCTTTATGTTGTTTTCATAGATGTGTACATTCGCCAGGTTCAGCGTGATAGACTTTAGCGGCAAGTCTATCTGTCGAGCCATCAGATAAAGGTGGTAAATGTCTGAAGGCAGTCCGAGGTTTGCATCGGAGCTGCGCTGATATGCCGACACAACCAATGCATCGTCCTCTATTTGAAACTGCACAAGGCTCAGGCACGGTGCCTGGTTGCTCTCTGCATCCGTTGCTCCGAGAAACAATACATAGTTTTTGCTGTTGCGTTTCTCCTTGTTGATGCGCTCAATAAGTGGTGGCAGTTTCTCCATGTAGGTCGGGTAGCTGTTTACCAATGTCTGGCCGCAGTAGTCCCACCATGCTATGCCTGCCTCACGGTATCGTTCCACATTGCGCTCTCCTTGCATAAACAGTTTCAGCTCTTCTTTCAGTTTCTTCCTCGCTATGCCGTGGCTCTCAAATATGTCGAGCAGGTCAGCCGGTGTGAGCATCAGCTGCTCGTTGAGCAAGTATTTTATCTTGCCTTTTTTGTTCTGTTGGGTCTTGCCTTCAGCAAGCACCTTCCCCAATAATAAATAGTATTTGTTCATCGTATTTTACTTTCGATACGGCAAAGTTACCACGCTTCCGCATCAAAAAGTAACACCACGAGCAAATCACACTGCAAGCCTTTTACAGCACGTTTTCAAAATCCTTATGCTTTATCCCTCGAGCACCTGAGTGCTACACTCTCGACCATATCGCTTGATGAGCGTGTACACCTTGCGCTCGCTCACATGATAGCGATCTGCAAGTGTCGCCACAATGTATGAGACCTTTTCGCCACCACCGAGCATCACGCGATAGTCGTTGTACAAGTCTATATATTCCACATCTTCGATGCGTATCCCTGCCTGTTGTAGCCTTTTTAACGGCTCGCGGTTAAAATTCAAAATCTCAAATACCTTCATTTTCAACTAATTTATATACCTTTGTATCGCCAATCATTTATAACACAAAAAACACGAGAGTGCAGCAGGAGACATCAGCCCCCGGTTGTGCACTCTCGTGGTGTTGTGTTAATAAATGATTGGCGTCTATATTAACAGGCCGGGGGCTTTTTTACATCCTCCCCCGAAAGGATTTTTTAAGCGTTGTACTTGCTCAAATCTATTGCATCTTTATTCTTCCAGCCATTTTCCTGCAGCTGTTCATGTATGATGTCACGAATCATCCATAGTTCCGCTTTCGTTTTACCGAGTACCACGCCGTCATCACAATATCTGTAAAAATAACGTACGCCGCACTTGTCTTTCAGATAATGGTCTAAGAAAACAGACAATAACAGATTCCCCGCCCCTTGCGAGCTGCGCAGCCCGAAACTGATGCCCTCAGGCAGAATATACACGCTGCCAAGTCCTGCGTCCTCACAATTATCACAAATTACAAAATTATAAACCCAACTTCTGTTTGATTTTATTAAGAAGGCGCCTATCGGCAATGGTCATAATGCAAGGAGTATCATCTGAGGCTTCATATATATATTCACCAACAGCACCCTCACGAACCTCATAGTATTTATCGCTTGTGTCGCATAAGTACTTGCCGACAAGTGTATCGGCAGTACCATGCAGCCAATAATCAAGACGATATCGCACAAATAAGGTCGGTTCGATATGTAAGCCAAACCAAACGCATTGTTTGTTTGGATTATTTTCATCATACCCAGCCGAAACATACACGTCAAAAGAAGCACCTGGGGTGTAATCACGTTCCTCAGCATTCCGATAAAGATCAGCAGCAATTTGTGTGTTTCCAACAGTTCCTGGAACACTAATTACATTACTCTTGCCAATATAGCCTTCCACGCCATGTGCCTGTCGTCGGGCATTGAAATCAGCAAACGCACCCTGTAGTTGAGTCTTGTCTTCAGAACTCATGAAGCCATTTCTACTCTTCGTAGCCAAAGGCTTACACTGCTCCAAGTCATATATACGCTTAGCCTGTTCTGTAATACTATTGCCAAAGGAATCTATTGAAGCAGCAATCACATCGAGCTGTGCCTTATCGGAGGCAGACATCAACCCATCTTTTTCACTTGTTGCAGCATCGTGCAAATCACTATACGAAGGAATAACACATTCTCGCGACACTATATATTGTGTAGATGTACCTATATCCAACCCACCACTGCCTTTATAAGGGGTATATACTTTCCCATCGTTCAGACGAAATGCTACAGGAGTTCCATACGCGTAAAACTCTTCCTCGGTTTGCCCTATAACTTGCTGACAACTATATCGTTCTATGTTGGTCATACTTTTGCGCAATCCGAACCATATCATATACTTCTTACTGTCTGCACCAGACTTTATGCCTTGCGTGCAAAACACTTCAAAAGGTCTCCCTTTTGTGTACTCTGTTGGAATCGAACTGTCATATAGACCTTTATTAACAGCGCCACCTAACGTGAGGTTATTTGTATCGAAGATATTATTTGGACCAAATAGTTTTGTGTCTCCTGCGGCCGCGTACAAGGCTCTTGCAGTGCGTGCGCCCTCGGCAGAAATATCACTTAATCCATCTAACTTCGTCTTGTCAGCTGCCGTCATCACACCTGCCTTAGCAGTTGTTGCTTGTGATATAATTAGCTCTCTCGTGCCGCCTGTGGTAAAAATCGGGGTTACAATCTTAACCTCTGTGGCGGTAGAGTTCTGCTCGCGCAGTTTGAATCCGTCAAGCCTGCGGTATATGTCATAGCGGAGCAGCCCTGTGCCCCCCGTCCATGCGTTTGGCAGCTGCACCTGACTGTAGTCGGTCTCGGCCGTGTCGTTGGCAGCGCCCCAGTGCTTGAAGCGGAGAAACTGGTTATAGTCGCCGTGCTGATATATCCACAGTTTGCCACTCAATACCGTGCGAGTCTTATCTGATGGCGATGAGTACACATAATTCTTACTTGTGCCTTGAACTCCATTTTGGGCTGTGGCACCATATACAACCAAATTACCCTCTTCGTCACTCCACACATAGAGATTAGTTCCACATACATATATTTTATCCTTACGTGGAATTTTACGACCATCATCAAGGTACATTGATGCAGCGTGCGTGTTATCGCCTATAGCCCAATTATTATAGTAGTGACCGTCTTTCTTAGCGCAAAAACGCTTGTTCTTGATGTCATAATATACGCCATCAATCGACATTACGGATAAGTACTCTATTATAACTCCTTCGACAAAACCATCAAAGCGAGCTGAAGAACCATTCATTGCCAAGTTGATACAATCGGCATAGGGCGATATCATCGAAGCTGCCGTATTGGCTTTGCTTGCTGCTTTGTTTGCCGTGTCCGCTGCTGAATTTGCCGTAACTGCTGCTGAATTTGCCGTAACTGCTGCGTCAGTTGCAGGCTTTGAGAGAAGCGACAAAGGAGCTGTTACGAGCTTTTTACCCTGCATGGCAGGCAAACCCGTAAGACCATCGAGAGTGGAGACGGTCTCAATCTCCGTAATATCGTTGCTCTCGGTCTTGATTTCATCAAGCACGGCTCGCTTGATTTCTTTCTTTTCTTCTGCTGTCATAATTATTCTCCTTATTATTTAAGAATTCATTACAATGGCCTTATAGTCTTTACCATCATATACTAAAAGGAAACTAAGATTTCTATTGATTCCTATTCCTACATCATGTATTCCAGTCTTTTCTGCTCCCCCCTGGTAAATATGCGGAAAGCTATCATTTTTCAAAGGCTGTTTATTGTTGTCAAACACCACAGTGCTATATCCGCCAACATAAATTGGCTTGCTTCCGAAATTGACCACATCAAAACGGAACGAAAACTTTCTCTGCTCTTCTTTCCTGATGATACCACACCCAATGCACGATAGTAGTGAATACTTGTCTGGCAGGATAATCGCGCATCCATCATAATTGCTCTTTACACATATCCTATTGCCCCATAAAGGCGGCTGAATTAATTGTACCTGATTATTTTCATTAAAATCATCGACAACATCAAGACACATACCTTCCACTATTCCGTCTTGACACACATGTCCACTGCCGAGCATAGCAAACTGGAAGCCGTAACTATTGGTAGTTTTCATAGTGGAACTGGTGCTACTGAAATAATCCATATCCATCACATTGGCTACGGCAATATTCAGCCAGTCATATTTCTTATTCGTTTCATTCTTCAAGGTAAAATGATTGTTCTGCCTATAATTGAATGCATATTCCCCGACTATCGATCCGCCTATACCTGCTTGTACTTTCAGCTTACGCTCTTCGCTGTTTGTGGAAAATACATTCTTGAAGTCATCTGTACCTATCTGCAAAGAACCTTTTCCATTGGTGATGATGTTACCATTATCGATTACGAATTTTCCTATATTACCCTTCGCTGCATTTATTTCGCCACTGAACTTTCCGTTCACAGCCTCCATGCTACCGTCCCCCAGTATCTTAAAGTTACCGTTGGCCGTCACCAGTCCCTCCAGCTTGATATTGTCAGCCGTCAGCTTGATGACGGTTTTCTTATTGCCCCCTGCATCCGTTTCCTCTACGCCCACTCCTATCAGAGCCAGTTTGCCGTTTGCATCCTTAATATAGATTCCCGTACCTTCGGGTTGAACCATCAGTCCCGTCTCTTCCAATGCCCGCTCATCCTTGTCATACACGGCTGCCGATATTTTCACCAGTCGCTCCGACTGCTCAAACAGCGTTTTGTACTTGTACGTCAGCGCCTCAATCTTGTCTGTGCTCAGCACAAGCATATACAGATAGATGTCTCCGCCAAACGCCAGCTTGAAGTCGCCCGTGCCGTTCCACAGTCCGCTGCAGGTGTATTGCACATAGCCGTCGGTAGCAGCGATTTCCTCGCTTACCTCCATACTGTTGAAGTCCGCAAACCCCGTCTTGTCAACATTCTCAAAACCTATCTTCAGCGTGCCTGCCTTTGCACAGCGATAAAAGAAACTCAGATACACTGGCAAGGCTTCCTTCTTTCCGGCGCTGTTTGTCGGAAAGGTCGGCACAAAGCGCAGATTCTCATGCTTCTGGCGGATATACTTGTTGCGTATCCGCACCACCTTGCGCCCCATGTCAGTCACCACGCTTGCCCCGTCACCCTTCTTGCTCAGTGCCCCACCGTTGGCCCACACCCATTTGTTGCCAACGAGAAAGAACACCGTCTCATCCACCGAGTCCCACTTCGCCAGCCCCGATGCAAACGTCGGGTTATTAAGGTAGCTCTTATCACTCACGATATCGTTCCTCACACTGTCAATGGCACTCTGTACCTTACCCTCCGTTATCTCAAACCGAGTCTTCACGTCTTCTCCAGTCTCCAGCACGAAAGTTCCCTTCATAAAGGCATTGTCCGCATATAGTCCGTTTCCCTTTGGCTGGCGATCTGCCGGAAACTTGTCGTCCATGATGCCGTCCAGGTTACCGAACCTTGCACGCAAAGCATTGTCAAAGGTCTTGCCACTCACGCCGTCCATCACATCCACTCTCGGCTGGCCGTCCTCGGTGGCCGATATGAGCACCATATTTTGGCGGTCCGTGTTTGCCGTGTTGCCCATCAGCACGCACTCATCGCCCTCCTTCGGTTCCACGCCCTCAAACTCCTCCTTCGCCACCACGATACCGGCCTCCGTAACATCGGCCACTTCCACCCAGTAGCTCCGCAGGTCTGTACCCGTGAACGTCTGGCAGCGCACCAGGTCATGTCGCACGAACATGTTCTCCTGCTCGAAGCTGATGAGGTAGTAGTCGCCCTGTTCCTCCACAGCCTTTATCTTCCCGTTCGCAGCGCTCACGCATATCTGGCCGCCCACGCTCCGCACCTTGTTTATCAGCAGCTCAAACACGTTCATCACCTGACGCACCGTCAGTTTGTCCACAATCAGGTGCGACAATCGGTCCTCATCCATACCCAGTTTCCAGCCCCTGTCCGTCAAGCCCCCGCCGGTATAGTCCCCGCTGCTGAGCAGCTCCTTCACCACAGCCGTCAGCAGCTCCGCGTTGCCCTTGCCGTCAACAAAGCCGTTCTCCTCCTCGCCGAACACCACGCCCTGCTCAAAGGTTATCCGCCCCTTCGTGCGGTCATTGCGTTTCCTGCTCAGAAATTCCTGCTCGCTCCTTCTTGCCGAAAACAGATTGTTGTCCGTAGGTAGAGTCGTGTCCCAAGAGCGTATCACGTCAGGTAGCTCCACAGTGTTCGCCTTCACCTCGCTCCGCACGTTCTCTATCTCGTCCGCCATGCGGCTCTGCGTCGTTTGCGACAGCACGTCGCTTATCTCGATGTCAGCCTCCGTCGGGCGCGCCAGCTTCTGGTCCACCACCGTTATGCGGCTCTCACGGTAGCCGCTCGCAAAAAAGCGGTCACTCTCCAGCCGCACCCTTTGCCCCATGCACGGCACAACGCCGCGCTTCTTCAGCGCCACATAGTCAGTCGAGCATTTGTACACGCTTTTGTCCAGGCAGTGCTCGTCCATGTATTTTTCCACCGCCGTCGCATACTCCTCCTCCGCTATCGGGTAATACTCGTCCGGCATCCTCACGTTCCACAGTATATAGGTGTCCTCCGCTTTCGGCTCCAGCACTCCGCCCGGCACCTGCGTGTCGTCATCGTATGGCCATATCGTTATCAGCTCAAACTCCCGCGTCGCACTGTTATAGTTCACCTCAAAGTAGTGCTCCCCGTCCTCGTCGTTGCCCAGACCGGCCAACTGCCCCGTCTGGAACGTCACGCGCTTCACCAGACCTCCTATCTCATATTCGTTCGGATCGAAGTTCATCTCGCCGTCCGTGAAGTAGTATATGTCGAAAGGCTTGCCGTCATCGCCCTTTTTCGTCTCCTTCCTCACCGAGCTCACCTTGCCCGTGCGCCGCGGGTATATCTCCTGGAACGCCGTCTGCTCGAAGTGCTCCACAATGCCCAGCTCCGTGTTCCGTTCCACATACGTCGCACGGCTCGGCAGCAGCAGTCGGCTGCTGCCGTATTTCTCAGCGTCTATGTTGCGGCTGCTGCCTATCGGGAACAGTCGGGTGAAGAACTTCACGTTGTCAGCCGAGTCACGCTCTATGCTCAACAGACCGTTGCCGTAGCCCAGCGTCTCCTCGTCGCCCCTCTCGCAGCGGCACACGTTCACCGTCATGCCCTCTATCCACCATTCCGTCCCGGCCTCGTCGGCTATCTTCTTCAGAGCGTCGTTCCCGTACAGACCCTCCGAGTAGTCCACCACGATGTTGCCCGTAGCCTCCACCTTGCCCACCTTCCAGTCCGTTATGCCGCCCATCCAGCGGTTCAGGTTCTTCACCACCAGGGCCACATGCTCACGCGCCGTCGCCGTGTAGCTGAATACAGGCGAGTCCTCCGTGTTCAGCATCAGCGCCTGTTTGATAAGGCTCGCCGCACCGTACAGTTTCACCGAGTACGTCCATTTCCTGCGCCCCGTCTGCTTCGGCGTGTACGTCTCCACACACCAGAACTTCCGCCCTTCCCACACCGTCCAGTCGTTCAGCTCCAGTGTCACGCACTCCTGGCTGTCCAGCGACACGCTCAGGTAGTCGTCACCGCCCACCTCCTCGTGGTGAGTGCTGCTACTGTCGGGCACCAGCGTTGTCCTCAGCCGGTTCCGTTTGTCATATATCTTCAGCTCCATGTCCTTTGATGTCCTTTTTATCGTTGTTTTATCGTTGTTTTATCGTTGTTTGAATACCTTGCAAACGCCGTTTCAGTACAGAGGCTTCGGCTCCCTGAATTTCAGCCGCATCCTGCTGCACACGCCGCCTTCGCCTATCGGCGTCAGTTGCTCCGTCTCCGTTGCCCCCAGATACCGCAGTCTGAACGTGCGGTCTATCTCCGGAATCCTCAACTCCAGCCATCCGTCCTTGCCCGTCCGCAGCATCGTGAAGAACCTGCCGTAGTTCACGAAGTACGCCTGCGCCGACTCAGCCCATAGGCAGAAGTACAGCTCCACGTCACGCGCCTGAAGGTGCAGCTCTATTTCTTCCGGCAGCTCCTCTCCGTCAGCGTCAGGGTTGTCCACAACAGTCAGCTCCTTCGTCGTGCTCGGCTTCAGCAGAGCCTCATAGTTAGTCCATTCTCCCTCCTTCTTCTCCGTCAGGAACACGCCCCATTCCTGGGCTGCATCCTTGTCGTTTATGTACAGCAGACCTTTCGTTATCTCCATGCTCTTTCCTCCTTTTTTCTTACCTTGTTTTAATGCCGTCCCTACGTAGCGTAGTCAGGTCGTCCTTCATGTCACACATGTCCTTGCGCATCAGTTTCAGCGTCTCGCTGCACTCGCCCGTGTTCGTATCTATACGTTTCAGATGCCCCAGAGCCGTCTGCATGCTCCCCGCCACATTCTCCACGTTCGTGTCTATGTTCGTCTCGTGCACCAGCATCGCCGTGTACAGACCCTCCAGTTTCGTTATGCTCTCCTGCGAGGCCGTCGTGTATGCACCGCTCTTTCCCGTCTGCGTCGTGCTGTCCCCCTGCCACAAGTCCAACCCCTTCTCCTTCGCCATCTGACGATACTTCTCCAGCAGCGCGTTGAAGGTTCCCTGCTGGCTCAGAGCATTGTCCGTCATCTCGTCCAGAATCCGCACATAGTTGCCAAACTTCTCCTCGTCCGTCAGGTCCTCGCGCTTCATCACGTCCAGCATCTCCTCCTGAGCCTTCTCCAGCAGTGGGGCTATCGTCACCGTGTATATCATCTGCTCCGCCAGCTTCTCCAGCATACCCGTCAGCGAGTCCGCAAAAGCCTTCCCCGCATCAGTACCGTTCTTGAAGGCATCCACCAGAGCGTCCGTCAGCGTCTGCCCAAGGTCGCCGAACACACCCTCAAAGTAGTCCTTCACAGACTCCCAAGCCTCCTCAGCCTGGTCATATAGGTCTATGATATACTGCAGGGCCTCCTTGTCATTCTTCGCAAACTCACGGCTGTTCATGATGCTCTCAGCCAGCTCGCGGTTAAAGTTCCCCGCACTGTCTATCAGCTCAGGATAAACGTCCAGTATGCTGCTATACGTATCCTTGCCCTTGCCCCAGCCGAACAGACCCGTCTTCTTATGGCCCGTCTTTATCTCAATGTCAGCCAGTCCCGAGTAAGCATCTTTCAGCTCCGAGTAGCCCTTGTTCACAATCTTGTTCCAGAAGGCATTCCCAGTATCAAGGTATCCGAACTTCTGCTGCTGCTCAGCCGTGCCCGCAATCTCCGCCTTCAGGCCAGCGTAGGCATCCTTCATCACCCTCACAGCGTTCGCAGCCTTCCCGTAAGTGTCCGTGCCGAATATCGTCTGAGCCTTCTCCATCTCCAGGTTCTGCTCCATCAGCAGCAGGTTATACTCACGCTGCTGAGCCGTCACCTCCTCCATGACTTTCTCCAAAGCAGCCTTATGACGCGCACTCGCCTGAAAAGCCTTCGTCACCCAGCCGATAGCCTCGCCCGCGGCAGCAGCTATGCCGCCAACGACGCCGCCCTCAGCAAAGCCACGGCCTATGTTGCTCACACTCGTCATCACACCCTGCACAGCATCCATCGCCTCAGCCATGCCATCGTTACCCGCCGCCTCAAACATCTCGCTCAACCTCCCGGCCAGGTCGCCCACCATCTCAGCAGAAGCCGCAGCAGACTCACCAAGGCGCTTCAGCTTAGCCTCAAGGCCCTTCTCCTCACCATCCTCGCCGTGCTTGAACAGCTCCCCAACCGCATCAGCCAGAGCCCTGAACGGATTCTTACCGAGCACCTCCTTCTTCAGCTTCTCATACTGCTCCGTCAGAGCCTTCAGCTTCTCAGGGCTCTTCTCCAGAGCCTTCAGCTCAGCCGGCGAAAAACCAAGCTCCGCCATATCCTTCTGCGTAATCCTCCGCTCCGTCTTTCCGTTCCCGTCCTTTATCACAACCGTGCCCTCAGCGTCCTTCGTCCCACGCAGATAGTCCATCAGCACCTTTGTCCTGTTTATTATCTTCTGCACCTCAGCCACACTCTTCTCCGAAGTGTCAGCAAACAAGTCCACAAGCACCTTGTTCTCCTTGCCCAGCTCCGTCAGCTGAGCCTCGTCCACAGACTTCAGCGCAGCACGCTCCTGCTTCGCCAGCTCTGCCAACGCACGCTCCTTCACATCCTCGCCTATAGGACGCCCCTCTGCGTCCACAGCCTTCTCTATATGAGCACGATCCTTAGCAAACTTCTCGCGGATGCTCTTGCGCTGCTCCTCGTAGTCTTGGTACTTGGCGAGCAAATTCTGATAGAGCTTTGCTTCGGAATTTTGCTTGTATGCGTTTGCGGCTTCAGTATATTGTTTCAGATAGTTTTTTTGGTCAGCACTCAAATCATCCACAGTAACAGTTGGGCGCTTCAACCCTTGTTTCTTCCAGTCAGGATGAGCCTGTTCAAATGAGAGGTCTGATATATTCTGAAGTTCATCAACCCATTCTTGCTGGCGCAAACGGTTCGCTTCGATAAGTTTATCGTAATTGAGATTTATCGTTTCAAGTTCCTTGTCAAAACCCTCTTGCAAGCCGTCAATCTCCGCTTGTTTCAAATCAAATGCGGTTTGCTTTTCTGACGCTTCTTGTTTACGTTGTGCCGCTTCTACCTGACGCCCTTTCTCTTCTTGCTCTGCAGCCTTTATATTAGCTTTTTCTTGAGGTGTAAGACCTGTGTTCTTTGTCTTTTTTGTTGTCTTTTTTGTTTTCTTTGATGTGTCACCACCTGCAGCCTCATAGTTTGCCTTTGCCTTCTTTTCTTCATCGCGTGCCTTGCGCAATGCTGCAAGATAGGACGCTTCATCAGGATAAAGGGAACGATTGTTGCGATTCTTTATGACTTTATTTACTTCATTCTGTGCATTAGTCCATGCGGTTTTTGCATCTTTCATGAAGTCTTTAGAGGCATTCTCGTGTATGCTTTTCATACGAGCAGTGGCCGATTTGATGCGGTTTTGCAATTCGTCTACACTAGTTGCAACACTCTCTCCTGGAAGTTTTACAAGTTTCTTGCCTTGCTTGTTCGCAGAGGAGATACAATTTTTGTAGAAGTTGATAGTCTTTTGAGCGGTCTCTGCGTTCATACTATTCAACTTTGCCATAAACTTGTTATGGTTATCTGTTCGCACTTGCTGCACATCTTTCCACACCGTACCCTCTGAAGCTTTAATCAACGATTCTATAGCAGAGTTGAACGTCTGAAACGTGCCACGCACGTTCCTTACTTCTTTATTATATTTCTTGTCAAGGTTCTGATAGAGATTATAATCAGAATCTGACATAGTCAAGCGTCCCGTCTTATAATATTCTTTGCGTAGTTCGAGGTATTTTTTTAAGTCAGCCACTCGTTGTTGATCTGCCTTTAAATTACCTTCGCCTTTAAGATTACGTTCTTCACGAAGTTCCTCGTTATATTCCCGGCGCGCCTCCGTCAGTTTGCCAATAAGTTCCTTTTCGGTCCTGTATTTCTCAAAGACTGACGGCATCAATTTCTTTAGTTTTTCTAGAGCTTCTAGTTTGTCTTGTTCCGCTAGATTCTCATCTGTTATGGTGCTTATACATTTTTCAATCGCTTCTTTTTTGTCATTGATTGCATCTGTCTGTTCTTTCTCACGGTCAGCCGCACGTTGAGCCTCGTCAGCGGCAGCAGAGCAATTCTTTGAATATATAACCAGCGCAGCGGCAGCAGACAAAATAACAGTTGCAAGTAACACATAAGGATTTTCATTTGCTGTTATATTGAAGGCTTGCTGTGCAGCTGTTGCAAGTCCCAATTCTTTACGGAACATAGCCACAAGGCGAATGTTTTCAACAAAAGAAGCAGCATTCTGTACTGCCAGTGTTGCGATCAAAGCTGTTTTATAACTGCCATATACCGCAACAAGCGACATAAGGGCTTTTCCTACCGCTTCATAGTTCTTTACAAGTTCTGAAGCCACTTCAACGCTGCCCGTTAAAATACCCTCACTCTTTTCGCCCATGGCATTGAACATGTCGTCAATAGCACCTTCCAAATTAGAGATTTGTCCCTTCAAACCTTTGCTTTGCTTATCCAGCATGCCATGAAACTTGCCACCTTCTGCGGTTGCGTCTGCAAATGCTTGCGCCACCATTTCAGAGCTGATAGCACCAGCGGACATTTCGTCTTTGAGTTGTCCTATGCTTTTGCCAGTTTTTTCCGATATGGTAGCGAGTGGATTGAAACCGGCATTTATCATCTGGAGCAAATCTTGCCCCATCAGTTTTCCCGTAGCCGACATTTGCGAAAATGCAAGTACAAGCGAGTTGAAGCGGTCACGGTCGCCCATGGAGATGTCACCAATCTGCTTTAGTGTCGGGATGACCTTCTCCGCCTCGATGTTGAATCCGAGCATAGTTTGCGCTCCTCCTGCAAGATCATTGAGCATAAGCGGTGTGTTCACGGCATATTCACGCAATTCACCGAAGAACTGCGTAGCTTTGTCCTTGCTGCCTAACAATGTTTCAAACGAGATACTGAGGTTTTCCACTTCCTGGCGCACATCGATCATTGTTTTCACAAATTCCACAGCCTTCTGTGCCGTGAACACACCGCCAATGGTCATGCCGACTCGTTTCAAGGACTCATCAAGCAAATTAGCCTTAGTCTGGGCATCTAACATGCCCTGGCTAAGGTTCCCTTTCATCAATAATTCTACTTCTACAGCTTTCATGTCATTTCTTCAGTCTTGTTTGAAAACACTCCAGGATCTCCTGAGCGGTCCGCTTCCCTTTCACTTTACGCGACGGCCCAGAATCTTCCTTGCCCTTCACCTTCACATACCGCGGGGCATCGGCAAGCATCAGCACCAAAGTCTCCCAGTTCACACCCCACAGCATATAGTCCACACTCCAACCTGTCGCCTGAGCCACCTGCCAAAGCATACCGAAGAGGCTATGTGAACCCTCATACTTAGTTCTTAACTCCCCTTCCTTTAATGGCTCGCTATCGTCGGCTTCAGCGGATTCGTCGCCGCCGACAATGCGATAATACTCTCGAAACCCCGCGTACCCAGCAGAAGCGTCCAGCGTCGGAAAGCAGCCTCAAGCCAAACGTCATCCACCCACCAGCGTAGCAACCATGCCACCACGCCCGACAGCAGCAGCCCGCTCCACTTGCCCCTGCATATCGTCAGAGCAACAATCCGGCTCACAGTGCGACCGTGCTCACCAAGCCAAGCCAGACGCTCAGCCTCTGTCATCGCCTCCAGCTCCGCGTGAGTCACGTTCAGGCCCGCAAACAGACGAGCTATACGTATCTGACCGCCAAGACGCGGACGGCCCATCCTGAAACGCAGACGTATCGCCTCCTTGCGCCACGGCAGACGCAACTCCTTAAAAGGAACGGAGACACCCACGTCCAAAAGTGCCTCCGCTGCCTCCTTCTCAATATGGCTGTCCTTCATCGCTCTCGGTGTTTATCTATCCAGCCACATCATCAATGCTGTAAGGCTTGCTACCGTCGTCCGGAATCATCACCTCAACCTCAACCTTCACCTTCGACACACTGTCCAAGTTCAGGTCGCCGTCAATGTATGCCGAGATGAAAGCCTTCCGGATGTTTATCTCGTGCGACGAGTCCGTCTGTATCGTTAGTGGACTCGTTATCTGCACCAGGTCCGATGGAGCTTCCCAGCCCGTCGCTTTCTCCGCCGTCTTCTTCACCACACCGCCCATCAGAGCTGCCATGTTCTCGTAGTCCATCTGGATAAGGTCAAAGCTCGGAGCAATCGTGCCGTTCGACTTCGGAATCACAAGCACAGGGCCGCCATGCTTCTGGGCAGCGTTGATCTTCGTCACCTCACCCTTCGCACCGTTCAGCTTGAAGCTGTTTTCCTCGATGTAGCCAAGCTTTTTTTCGCCTACCTTAACGACCGCCAGGCCGTACATAAAATCGTTCATAAATCATCATTGTTAAAATTGTTATTACCGTGCAGACTATTCCGCCTGCAATAAATACACACCAGTCCACCCACCACAACCCTCGCTCTTTCGAACGTTCTTCAACCGCCGTTTGAGCACTGTCCTGAAGATGAGCGTTCTTCACGCTCAGGCGCTCGTTCTCCGCCTCATAATACGCACACAGACGCGCCAAACTGTCGCAGCCGCTCTCTATCACCAGGGTGGGAGGCTTGCCGCCCACATTCTGCTTCACACTCGCCTTCACGTGCGCACGGCCCGAGCTCGCAGCATAGCTCGCTCCTTCAGGCAGTCGCCACAGACCGGAGTCAAGCGCTATCTCCAGCAATGCCGTGTCCGCCTTCACTGGTGCCGTCCACCACGCCTTCATCACGCTCGTCGTGGCGCTTGCGCTGTCCTTTCGCACTGCGCTTGCCGACACTTTGTTTTCCGACCTCACCGTTTGTCTCGTCGAGCTGCAGCTCGCTGCTGACAGGACAAGCAGCCCTGTGAGGACATAGCTGAATAGCCTCAATGGCACGCGACAGACGGTTGACAGCACGTCGCGTGAGGTTGTTTTCAGCCACCAGTTTCTCAGTGATCTTTGTCGTCTCTTCATATTTCTTCTGCGTTTCCACAAGCAGCGTCGATACGTCTTCGTACATCACCTTGTACGTGTCATGCACGCTCTTCGCCGTCTCGGCCTCCTTCACCTTGCGGTTCGCAACCCAAGCGATGGCGGCACCTATGCCGCCCGAGGGTATAGCCCACTGCAGGATTTGCATGATTACTGTGTCCGCCATCCTTGTTTCCTTTTTATTCGTTATTTACTCTGTTTTCACACTCTCCTTACTGCCTGATGCCGATGCTCTCCAACCATGCCTTCACGTCAAAACTCGGGCAGGCTTTAGTCACGCCTGGCAGGTCACGGTGACCCACAATCTTGATCTGTGGGAACCTTTCATGAAAGTTCCTCACGTAGTCAGTCATAGCCTTCAGCTGTGCCGCCGTGCGCGTATCCTTGGCAGTCTTGCCGTCCTTTGCCAGACCGCCGGCATACACCACATGGCGGCTCACCGAGTTATAGCCCGCAGCACCGTTCGTCACCTCCCAGGGGTCCACCTCCGCATCCTCGTTGTTCTTCACCAGGCGCTCCACAGTTCCGTCCAGATGGAACAAATCGGTGTACCCCACCTGCTTCCAGCCCCTGCCGCCCTTCTTCACCGGGTCAGTGTGCCAGTGGCGTATCTCTTTAGAACTTACCTCACGACCTTCTGGCGTGGCTGTGCAGTGCAGCACCAGATATTTCATCCTTGCCATAGCCTAGCCGATGGGGTCAGCATACTCTGCCAAACCGCGTTCCACAACGTCATGGGCACGATCCAGCTCAAATTCAAGCACCTCACCTGCCTCGTGCACCACGCTCAGGTCTTCCTTGTCGCGAAACTTTGCCACGACCTTCACACTCACTGTCTTTTTCTCTGCCATAATCTTTTTTTTATTTTAGTTGTATTTATTACCTGGGCGGAGGCGGTTCCACGCACTCCGCCGTTCCCAGTTTCTATCCCTCGGGCACGTAATTGAATTTCTTGGTCTTTCTCCAGTCCATCACCACAATCTCCTCACCGAAGCCAACGTTCGTGTCGGCCTTCATCAACAGCTTGAAGAAGTACAACTCCGATGCGTTGCTCAGCTTGTCTATCTGGATCACGCTCTCGTCGTCCTGAAGGTTCACCGCAGCGAATAAGTTGCCGTCCGCATCGGGCGAGCACAGCGTCGCCATGATGAGCGAGTCAGGCCAGGCGGCCACAGTCTCGATGGCGATGCCCTTGAAGCGCTTACTGTTCACCTCGCTCTCGTTAGAGTTCTTGTGTTCGCGCTCTGTCAGTTCCTTGTCGTACTGGTCAAAGTCGTCAACGCTCATCAGAATGCGCAGGTTCGGGTTCTCGCGCATCGCCTTGGGGATGGCGTTGCGCACAGCATACAAGCGGTCTATCATCGAGGTGGGGCCCTCAGGGTTCACCACAATTACGTCGCTTACCTTGGCTGCTTGCGTCAATATGCCGTCCATCAGCTGGTCGTCGGTGCCGTCGCTCACATACTCGCCGTTCACAAACAGGTTGCCAAGCTCAAACTGCACCTGCTTCGACAGCGCCTCCAGAAGAGCGTTTTGGGCCTCGGGAGGAAGTTCCGGAAACACCAGGTTGCCCTTAGGCTGCCACTTTCTCCATATCTGCTCAAAAGTTCGTGGGTTAAACACCGTGAACGCCATGAAGTCGTGGGGCTCCAAGGTCTGCTCGCTGTAATTGAAGTCGCCCTGGGCATCGCTCTTCTGAGGGTCTTCCTTGCGCTTCTGCAGCATCTTGCCCGCCTTTATGCGTGGCACGCTGATTTTCTTTTCCACACCGGGAATCACCATGATGAGTCCCTTGTCCACAAGCTCGTTACCCGTGGTCGCAACGGTCAGGATGCGCTCAAGCACCTCACCGTTATAATTTGTGTTTTTTACTACTATTGCCATTTGTTTTCCTTTTTATGGTTCTTCTGTCTCTCTCGTCCTTTACTGGAATTGGCGCTTCATGCGCGCTTCCCTGATTTGCTTCTGGCGCTGCTCCCATGGTCCGTCGCTCACGCCGGGCTGCACGTGCAGGTCGTTCATCACCTTGCGCTTCGGGGTCAGCGCGGAAAGCACCTTCTTGCCCTCGTCCATGTTTCCCTTCAGAATCTTCTCGAAGGTCGGGCGGCTTTCAGCATTGATGCGGCCGTCCTGCTCAGCTGCGTCCAGCAGTTCCTTGCGCTCAGCCTCTGCGTCTGCCTCGGCTTCGTCCTCAAAGCCCTTCAGCTTCGTCTTCAGCTCTTTGTTCTCGTCCTCCAACGTCTGTGCCTTGCTGGCAAGGGTCGCATAGTGCTGAGCCCTCGCCACAACTTCTTCATCACTCTTGCAGTCCTTAAACTGCGCCTGTTTCTTCAGTTCTTCTAATGTCATATTGTTCGCTTTTTGTGGCTCGTTCCTGAGCCGGTTGTTGAATGTCGTGTATATCTCCTCTGGGGTGCTGTCCTCAGCCACGGGGTCCGCATCATAAATGCCGTCTATCAGCCCCATCTGCAGGGCCTCCTGCGCCGTCAGCCAGTGGTCTGTACCGTCAAAGTATTGGGTTTTCACTTCTTCTTTGCTCATGCCCATGCGTTGGGCGTACATCTCGCCCAGACTGTCTTCCAGGCTCTCTATCTCCGCGATGCACTTCGCCATCTCTTGCTTGTTGCCGTAGCAGCCGCCGCTCACGCTGTGAAGCATCAGACGCGCATACTGGCTCATCTCCACTGGCTTGCCGCATAGCGCTATCACGCTCGCCATGCTCGCCGCCACACCGTCCACGTAAAGACGTATGTCTGCATTGCTCTGGCGGATGGCGTTGTAGATGGCTATACCGCTGAACACGTCGCCGCCGTTCGAGTTGATGCGGATGTCTATACGCTCACTCTCCTCGGCGCAGGCTGCCAGCTCGGCGGCTATCTGCCCGCTCGCCACCTCGTAGCCGATGTCGCCATACATGTAGATGGTGCTCACGCTCGCCGCTTTCTTGATATTGAAATATTTGCTCATTGTCTCCTTCTTTGTCGGGCAGTTTGCCCATGTTGCGGTTGCAAAGTTAATGGCTTTCCAACCTCATTCCATACCCCCTATTTTATCATGAAACGTTATGCCGGCATCATAACGCCGCAACTTGTCATCATGCTTTTCACTCGCTCGGATTCACTCCTTTTCACGGTAATTTTGCACTGCATTTATTCACATTATAAACAGATTTTTCAATGGCAGATTTAACCAATACACAAAAAAAGGAGTGGGCTCGCACGCTTTATCTCCGAGAAAACCTCACACAGCAGGAGATTGCCGACCGTGTGGGAGTGTCACGCGTCACAGTCTCAAACTGGTGCCGCGGCGGCAAATGGGAGGAACAGAAGGTCGGACTCACGCTCACACGGCGTGAGCAGGTGCAAAGCCTCTATCGTCAGGTAGCCGAAGTCAACAACGCGGTCCAGCTCAAACCCGAGGGGCAACGATATCCTGATGCTAAGCAGGCTGACACTATCGTAAAGCTCACATCAGCAATACGAAACATGGAGCAGGAGGTGGGCATTGCCGACCGCATCGCGGTACTCACCGATGTCGTCGAATGGCTACGGCCCGTCGACCTCGAAAAGGCCAAACAGCTCACAGCCCTTTTTGATTCATACATAAAGGACAAACTATAAATACATAAATATGAAGCAAAACGACAAAGTAGCACTGCAAAACTGGGAAAAGTTCAAGGACAACATCGCGCGCGCAACGCCCGTCGATCGCTCCATGTCACAGGCCGAAATACAGAAGCACCGTGCATGGCTTGAAGCACGACCGCTCGAATGGATAAAATTCTTTTTCCCGAACTTCGCACAGTATGAGTTCGCACCTTTTCAGAAAAGGGCCATACGACGCATTCTCTCCAATCCCGAGTGGTTCGAGGTAATCTCATGGAGCCGAGAACTCGCCAAGTCCACTTGTGCCATGTTCTGCATCATGTACCTCACACTCACCGGGCTTAAACGAAATGTCATACTCACATCCAATTCCTTCGACAATGCCGTCCGCTTGCTCGACCCGTTTCGGGCCAACCTCGAGGCCAACGGGCGCATCATCGCCTACTACGGAAAGCAGCAGTCCGTCGGCTCATGGACGGAGGACGAGTTCATCACCAAGCAGGGCGTGGCATTCCGGGCACTCGGTGCTGGACAGTCACCACGTGGCTCTAGAAAGGATGCCGTACGCCCGGATGTATTGATTGTCGATGACTTCGACACAGACCAGGACACGCTCAATCCCGACATCATACAGAAACGATGGGACTGGTGGGAGAAGGCGCTTTACCCAACGCGCTCTGTCTCTGAGCCTACACTGGTGCTCTTCTGCGGCAACATCATCGCCAAGGACTGCTGTGTCGTCCGTGCAGGAGCAATGGCCGACCATTGGGACATCGTTAATATCCGCGACAAGGACGGACACTCCACATGGCCCGAGAAAAACTCTGAGGAGCACATCGACCGTGTACTCGCCAAGATTTCCAAGAAGTCAGCACAGGGTGAGTACTTCAACAACCCCATCTCTGAGGGCGAGATATTCTCCGAGATGGCTTTCGGAAAGGTGCCACAGCTCTCCAAGTTCAAGTTCCTCGTGGCTTACGGCGACCCCGCTCCGGGCGAAGGCAAGGGCAAAAAAGGCAAGTCGTTCAAGACGGTCTCACTCCTCGGCAAGCTCTCCGGCAAGCTGTACGTCATAAAGACGTTTTTGGCTCAAGCGCTCAATGCCGAGTTCATCGACTGGTATGTGCAGCTGCTCGCATTTGTCGGAGGTCGTGCTCCGGTCTATTGCTACATGGAGAACAACAAACTGCAGGACCCGTTCTTTCAGCAGGTATTTAAGCCGCTCGTCGCCAAGGTGCGACGCGAGCAGGGCGTACAGCTCTACATACGAGGAGACGAGGAGAAGAAAACCGACAAGGCAACACGCATCGAAGCTAACCTCGAACCGATGAACCGTGCCGGCAATCTCATACTCAACGAGGCAGAACGCGACAATCCCCACATGAAGGAACTCCTCGACCAGTTCACGCTCTTCACCCTCTCCCTACGCTATCCGGCCGACGGTCCTGATGCCGTAGAGGGCGGCAATCGCATCATCGACGAGATTCAGCACAGGGCCGAACCACCCCTCACACGCTCGCGTGCCGACATACGCACACGCAACAAACGAAGATTATAAATTCTAAACAATGTATATATGAGCCAATTCGTACAACTTTCCGACTACGATGCCTCCATTCACCGAGAGATTCTTGATGCGCTCACCAGAGCCGACGAATCGGTCATCGAGATTTGTGAGGATCGCGCCATTGCCGAAATGAGGTGCTATCTCTCCAAACGATACGACTGCGACCGTATTTTCGAGGCCACTGGGGCCGACCGACTCCAGCTCGTACTCATGATGGTCATAGACATCGCCGTATACCACATCTTCTGTATTCACAACCCGCAGAAACTCTCGCAGCTGCGCAAGGACCGTTACGACCGGGCAGTCGAGTGGATGAAGGCGGTCGCCGCAGAGGACATCTCCATCCAGGGGGCACCGCTACTGCCCGAGGAGGTGCGTGCAGCACATGCACCATTCCGCTTGAAAAGCAACCCCAAACGGGTCAATCACTGGTAACTGACAATTAAAAATTCTGATTATGACAAAACGAAAGTATAGCAAAGCCCCAAAGGGCAAAATCACCATTGGCGGAAACATTCCCCAGCAGGGACAGCAGCGCCCCAATGTCATTGTGCTCACGCAGCCAAAGCGCTTCGGCATCGACATCGCAGACTTCACTTCGGCTGTCCGGGCGGCTGAGGATGTCGATTTCTCGCGACGATACAAACTCTACGACCTTTACTCTGACATACTCATGGACACACACCTCTCCTGCGTCATCGAGAAGCGACGCAATGCAGTACTCTGTGCCGACATCGAGTTCTGGAGAGACGGCAAGCCCGACGAGGCAGTCAACGAGCAGATTAAGTCACCATGGTTCTCACGACTCGTCACCGACATTATAGATGCAAAGATGTGGGGCTTTTCCCTCTGCCAGTTCTATCGCCAGGGCGAATGGGTCGATTACGACCTCATCCCAAGAAAGCACGCCGACCCGGTGCGCCGACTCATACTGCGACACCAGACCGACATCACCGGCACATCATGGGACGAATACCCCGACCTGCTTTTCATCGGATCGCCATCAGATCTCGGACTCCTCGCCAAGGCTGTACCATGGGTCATATACAAGCGCAACACCACGGGCGACTGGTCACAGTTCTCCGAAGTATTCGGTATGCCCATTCAGGAGTACACATACGAGACTGACGATGAGGAGTCGCGTCAGCGAGCCATCGACGATGCAGCCAGCGCCGGGTCGCTTGCCGTCTTTGTACATGGAAAGGACACTACGCTCAATCTCGTCGAAGCGGGCAACAAGACGGGGTCTGCTGATGTCTACGAGAGACTCTGCGAGCGCTGCAACAACGAGATTTCAAAGCTCATACTCGGAAACACGCTCACCACCGAGTCCTCAGAAAACGGAACGCAAGCACTCGGCACGGTACACAAGAAGGTGGAGGACCGAGTGGCGCAGGCCGACAGACGATACATCCTCAATGTGCTCAATTACGACATGACGGACATATTCCAGCGCATGGGCATCAATACCTTTGGCGGAGAGTTCTGTTTCCCCGAGCAGAAGGACATCGACCCTTCCACAAAGATGAATATACTCACTCAGCTACGATCCAACTTCCAGCTGCCTGTCTCCGACGACTATCTCTATGAGGAGTTCGGTGTCGAAAAACCTGCCGATTACGACAAACTGAAAGCCGAACAACAACAAAAAAAGGAGGCGCTTGCCTCCATTGACAATCAGCAGCTTCCTGCCGATGATGATGACGAACCCGATAACAGCGACGACAAAAAGAACTCCGAACCGTCGCCAAAACAAAAAAAGTCCTTCAAAAACTGGATGCGCTCTTTTTTCGCAAAAGCCCCGCAGCAGGGCGGGGCGGATTTAGAGTGGTAGTCAATAATCTCTACCAGGCGAAGACTGACGATGTGGCTGCGTCCATGGAGTTCTCCGATGATTTCATCGCGCAGGTTCTCCACGACATCTACCGTCGGGGCAAGGCGCAGTCTCCCACCGACCTTTCGCCCGAACTGTTCCGTGCCATCCTGCGCAGATTCAATGAGGCTACAGCCCAGAGCATGGCTGCAGCCGATGTGCCCGACCTGGATGACGACTTCCGTCAGGCGCTACGCCATTCCAACGAGGTCTTCTCTGCCTTCAAGGTCCACCGTATGCAATCTGATATGGCAAGACTTCTCACCGATTCAAACGGCGATTTAAAGCCGTTCAATCAGTGGGCAAACGATGTTCTGCCCATCGCATCGCATCAGTGTGGGGCATGGCTGCGCACCGAATACGACACGGCGGTCATTCGGGCACATCAGGCTGCCGACTGGCAGCAGTTCCTACGGGAGGCAGACGTACTGCCAAATCTCAAATGGATGCCATCCACATCGCCCAATCCGGGCGCCGACCATCAGCTCTTTTGGAACACGGTCCGACCCATCAACGACCCCTTCTGGAACGAACACCGGCCGGGCGATCGATGGAACTGCAAATGCTCGCTTACATCCACCGACGAGCCATGCACTGCTACGCCTTCTTCCGACAAGGCAAGCAATCCGCAGCCCGGACTCGATTCCAATCCAGGAACTGACGGGGCTGTGTTCGCACAGTCACATCCGTATTTCCCCAAGTCATGCAGCTCATGCAGTTTCTATAAACCGGGCTTCAGGGACAAGCTGAGCCATTTGTTCAACAACAAGGCTAAAGACTGCTACAACTGCCCGTACATCAACAACTGTTTAGACTCGTTATGCAAATCAGATAAGCCAGATAAGGAGAAATTAAAAGCTAATAGGGTTGAATACAAACGCTTGCTTCACGACCCAGAATACAAAGATGTTGTTTTCGACAAACGTACTGGTGGACTCAAAGCCGCACATATTGGTCATATAACTCATGAGGGCGAACACGCACAAAGGTTCTTTGGCGGACTTACTTCTTCCGACCTGGAAAATGAATGTCAAAATCAACTGTTCTCAATGGGACACAAAGCTATCTTCTGTAATGAGACAAAAAAGAAAAATGGACAGCAATTAGCGGCTCTCGATATGGTTATGGATGACAAATATATGGACATACGCTCGGTTACTGGACGTGGATGGTACTCAAATATATTTGTTAAAAAGAATGATCAGTTACGCCGATACAACAGCAGAAGCGACGTCGAGGAGAAAGCGGATGCTCTTTGTCTGTATTTCCATGATCCAAACCTGTTTGATGAGACAAAAATGAAAAAATCCATCAACTATTTCAAGTTCTATCGGAATTTTGACGGGAATCTGCTTGATAAGGATTTGAAGCATATCTATTGTGTCATAAAGGGTAGAAACGAGTTGCTTCACTATGAAATATGAAAAAAGCCGGGTCTCTCAAGGAACACCCCGGCGCCGGATGCGTGCCGAAACACACATAACTTATTTCTAAGTCACCGCAAAGATAACAATAATAATTTAATAAACAAGCGTTATGAACAAATTTTTCTCTTTTTTCGCAGCGTCTAACCGATACAAGCATCTCATCGGTGGCTTCATCGTCGCCACACTTGCCGGTTCTTTCTATGCTGCCATATATGCCGCAGCCGTCGCTGCATCGTGCCTTGAGCTAAAAGACCGCCTAAATGGCAACCTCTGGGACTGGACAGGCTGGCTCTGCACCGTTCTCGGCGGCAGCATCGCAGCACTCATGTTTTACGTCTTATTCCCAATGGTATGGAATTAAAGGATTTCTCAAAACAACTAAAATCGCATAGCAAGCAAATCGACCATCTTATGCGAAGGCGCCTCCCCGTCATTGCAGGGCGTATGGCAAAGGACTTCTTCCAGAACAGTTTCCGCATCAGTGCCTTTGTCAATGGTGGGGTGCACCATTGGCAAACCACCCAACGGCAGCTCGCAGGAGGCAAGACGGCAGCATCGCGCTATGGACCGCTCCTTTCCTCACGCAACCATCTGTTCGCGTCCATAAAATACACACCGTCAGACTATCGCGTCAAGGTGGCAAACGACCTGCTATATGCTCCCATACACAACTGGGGAGGAACACTCCACCCCTCTGTCACACCTAAGATGCGACGCTTTGCATGGGCCATGTTCTATCGCGAGGCGGGCATCAAGCGAAACGCCTCCAAGAAAAGCAAAAAGAAGCGTACCGACGAGGCTGCTGCAAATCCACGTGCACAGAAGTGGCGTGCCCTCGCTCTCACAAAAAAGAAGAAACTCTCCGTACATATTCCACAGCGACAGTTCCTCGGAGATAGCCGAGAGCTACAGGACATGATACACGAACGCACAAAACAGGAAATTATCAAGATATTAAACTCAGAAAAATAAAATCATTATGGAAGAATTGTTCAAACTCATTATCGAACTCATCACTAACAAAATGACCAGTCTCTCACTCGTTGACGAAGACTGTGGTCAGTTGGAGGCAGGCATAGAGGAAGATGCCTACCCAGTCACCTTTCCGTGCGTCCTCATCGGCAATCTCGAAGCCGATTGGACTAATGTCGGCATGGGAGCCCAGAAGGGGCAGGTGCAGTTCTCTGTACGTCTCGCCGTCGATTGCTATGACGACACGCACTACGGATCGGGAACCGAGTCAAAGGTGGCAGAGCGTTTGCAAATGGCAAACAGCCTCTACACCGCATTGCAGTGTTTCCGCCCATTCGGATATATGTCGCCGATGATACGCACCAAGTCGCGTTTCTATTCTATGCCCGGTGGCATAAAGGTCTATGAGTACATCTTTTCGTTCACCATCCACGACGAGTCTGCTCTTCTCTCACAGCGTCGGGAATAGCTCCAGCTGGCTCGCGGTAAGTCGAGGAACCTTCACCTTCGGCAACGGCTTCACGTTTACAGTACCACCTTCCCTGCACTTGCGTCTGATGATGCTCATGATGCGCTCTTCCGAAATAAAGAACTCACGTTCTGAAAGAAGCTTCAGGGCATCATCAAAACGTAGGCGCTGTACCTCCGTCCAGTAATAGTAACGGCGGTACAGAGCCTCGTCCCTCAGCTTTATCAGCTCTTTATTCCTTCCTTTTTTCATAGTCTGCAAAATTAAACTTTTTCCTTAAACCGCAATCAAAAAGCCACCTAAATCGCTCATATTTAGGTGGCTTTATTCATCTTGCGCCCTCCAAAGGCTCAGAAAGGCTCAAAAAGGCCCAGCACATCATCACAATCGGCAGAAGCTCGGCTCTATGCGGCTCCACACACCGTTCTCAGAATTGCGCTTAGAGAAGTAGTAGTTCGTCGCCGTGGCCTGAACCACATTGGCTTCTTTAAACAGACGCATGATTTCTGCATACTCCTCGTCAAAGCGGTCTTCCAGCTCATAAAGCTTCGAGATGCTCTTGTAGTCCAGGTCGCCCGTCTTGTTGCGTTCCAGAAGCGTCATCGCCATCTGGTACATCGGGTCCTCCACGCCCTTCTCGCTCGCTTCCATGTAGCGCTTCAGGTAGTCCACAAGACGCTCGGCCGCAAGGTCTGCACGCTCGTCAAAACCCTTCACCTTGTTAAACTTCACCTCAAGCTTGAAGTCCCCGTCAGTGATCGTGTAGCTCTGCTGGCTCTCGTTCTTCACAGCGCCATACTCGCGCATGAGTTTCGTGAAAGCTGTCACCTCGTCGTCAAGCCATTTCTTGAAGCCCGAAACCTCACTCTCCAAGTTCTCCACTCTGCCCAGCACGTCATGCATAAACTGCCCACGCAGCGCCTCGTAGCTCTCGCGCTTCGCCATGCGGTCGTTCTTTACCTCGGTCTGCAGCCGTGCTAACAGTTCGGCACGCTGTTCCTTCGTCATACCCTTCAAGGGGTCCACTGTCTCGTTCTTTGTTTCCATTGTCTTACTGTTTTTAATTGTTTTTATTTTTCCTCTCGGCTTTCAACATAATCTTTTATCATGTCAAAATCACACTCATCAAGCAAGTCAAAGATGTAAGGTTTTGCACGTTCTACTATTGCATGCATACTCGCATACTCAATATTACTCGAAATAAACTTGCATTTCTCTGTTCTGCCAAGGCAGGCGAACATCTGTTCCATTTTTTCTTTTGTGGTCATAATTGTTTTTTAGTTATCTTTCTTACGATTCATTGCACGCAACTTAGTGTTGAGGATGCTCAGCTCTTCTGTGTCCAGGAAGCGGAATGCCTTGCCCGCTATCCGTTTGTCCTCGCAGAAGCGGTCCACGGCTTTCCAGTCTGCCGTGTTCACACCCCACAACTGCATCTGATGCAGCACGCCACTACGCGCCTTGCGCTTCGCCTTCAGCAGAGCGGCACGCCGTTCGTCGTAGCCCGCCACACGTTCCATTTCCTTGCACATCAGTTCATACTCCGTCTGGGTCATCTGCCGCAGGTGCTCGGTTCTCTCGTTGGTAAACTGCCGCACCAAGGTCTCCTTGTCTGCGCCGGGAAGCAGCTTCAGCAGCTTGTAGAACTTCCCGTAGTTATCGACGTGGTTCATGCTCTGCCTCCTTCTCTTTCCATTTCAGCCACGCCTCTCTCGCCACGGCAAGTGCCGTAGGAACCTCCCATGTCAAGCCGTCAGCAGGAAGCAACGGCACATTGTTAAAACAAATGTACACCTCACCGCTGAACTCGCGTGCCTGAACTATCGTTTCGCTCTCTCTAACCAAAGCTGCTGCTTTCTTCGCAGCCTTTTTCTCGTTGCGGGCCTTGCGCTCTGCGTTCAGCCACATTTTAATGTTTGTCAGTATTTCCATTTTCATTGATGTTTATTGGATTTACAGTTGCTTCATCTTCAAAAAATGCAAAGTCTATACCTGCAAGCAGTGTCGTTTCAAACCTAAAAGACAATTTGCAAGCCGATGCTGGAAGACCGACTTCCTGCATCTTTTCCTCAAACTTCTTGCGGTACGTCTCTTTTATTTTATCCTCTATGCCTTTCCGCTTCTTGTCAAGAACAATGCCGAAGCGTAAAGTCCTGCGCGAACCATAGACATTCGTTGTTACGGTCAATATCCCAATATATATCATTTCTTTTCCGTTTTACTTGGTTTCCACTTGATGGTCACTTTGGCGTCCATCTTGCCGCTGCCCTCACACACGGGGCAGATTTTCCATTCGCTGTCGTTCGGGCTGCTACGGTCGCCTAAAAAACCACCCTGACCATGACAGTATTCGCAAGTATATCCTCGGCTCTCAATCCGTTCTTCCTTGCTTCCGTAAACTGGTGGCGTCAGCCATATCATTCGGTGCTTACTGCTCATCGTTCACCACCTCCTCTCCTAAATATTCCACCATAAGGGCGGTGTGTCCTTCTTCCTGCAGACGGCGGCTCACCTCTTCCAAAATCATGTACTGGTCGTCACCGCCATAGCACTTCACGGCTTCCTTTGCCGCCTTCACTATTTGCTCTATCGTATCGTCCATCATGCTCATCGTTTTTCGTTGCTTGGTCGCTTATACGTTACTCTCTCATAAGTGTGCCACTGGATAATCCGTGCCGCAAACATCAGGTCGGTAGTTTCCAGCACCACACACCCTTTGTTCTTCTGGCTGCGGTGTGCCGTCAGGTCACATTGCCAGTTACCCTCCAGCCATTCGTCCATCACGCTCTCCGCCTGGCTCTTCTTCAGCAGGATGTATATCGTGTCACCCTGCCGGTAGTCGTTCATGTCCTTACTCATTGCTTCTTGTCGTTATTGGTCCAATTTTCGTGCAAGCGAGTGCAAAGCCAAACTCGTTTGGTTTTGCCGAGTGCCGCCGAAAATCGGGCTAATCCTTAGCCCAATATTCTTCAGCTCGCTCCGCCCAGATGGTGTAGTAGCCCTTGTCCCCGAAATATCGACCCTTCGATATGGCTCTATATCCTTCCACCCATATCTTCAGCGAGGCATCAAACATCACGCTCACCGCTGTACGCCCCTTCGGGCGTGTGCCTTCGGCTTGGCTGATGATGACGAGCAGCTTGTTCGGATGCCTGGCCTTGAAAGCCAGATAGTCCTCAAAGCTCATGCCCGTATACTGGTAGGAGTCTATCACCACCGTGTCGGGGCTTTTCCTTTTAGACAGCCGCTTGTCAAGGTCCTCCATGCTCTCGGCATCCAGCAGCACCATTCGGCGTGCCACGTCCTGCATCCCGGCTCGTATAAAGGCATTCTTCATCGTCAGGCTCGAACCTTCCTCCAGACTGTCATAAGCCACTCGCCCGAATCGGCATAGTTCCTTGCACAGCTTCAGCACGAAACTCGTCTTGCCGCTTCCGCTTCGACCCCACACGAACCACACACCGTTCCGCTCAGGCTCGCCAAACGCCTCGCGCCACTCGTCGCTCAGCTTGTAGGTCTGCTTCTTCATCGCAAGCAGCTCGCTCACGCTTATCGCTCTTTTCATATCGTTTGAATGTTATTTGAACACCGTTCAAGCGTCCATCTGCTTCACTCTGTGTACACCTTTCTTCACCCTCCGCAGGTCGAAGTCATACTGCTCAGCGTCCTTCACCACCTCAGCTATCTTCTTGCGGTCGGTCAGTCCGTTCGCCACGCAGATCGCATAAACATCGTTCGGACTTGTCTGCTCCAGCTCGAAGAACTTGCGTCCTATCCTGGAGTGTATCTCGTTATAGCCTTTCTTGTCATATCTCAATCCCATCTTCATTCTGCGCTTGATATAAGAGGTCGAGAAAAACACGATGCCGCATTTGTCCTCAAGCCTGTTATACAGGTCTATGAAGTAGTGGAACACCCTTTCCGTCAGCTTGTCAGCTTCATCGAACAGCAGCACCGGGTTCTCCGTCTGTATCAGCGCGCCGATGATTGCGTCAAGCATGTCTCTTATCGTCATGCCGTCAGTCCTCAAGCCTATCTTCTTCGCAATGTCGCGGATAAAGTCGCTCCGCTTCATGTCTTCCGAGCACAGAACGTAGTACGCACCGCTGTGCTCACGCTCGTAAAGCCGCGCTGCCGTGGTCTTGCCGCATCCGGCTTCGCCCACCACCCAGGTCACGTTCTTCCATTCCTGGGCGTCAGTCATCGCATAGGCCATCTCCTTTGCTGCCGTGGTCTCCACCATCTGCCAGGCACCAGGGGTGGCGGTTCCCACCTGCGAGGCTATCTTTCGCCACATGTCGTCGCTGATGTTCTCCCACTTGCCGCTCAGCACCGAGCTTACCGTGCCCGCACTCGTACCGTCCAGACTGGCTGCAGCCTTGTTTTGGCTCGGATATTTCATCACATAGAGGCGCAGGGCCTCGCGTATCTGTTCTTTCTGTTTCTCGTTCATATCGTTTGTTTTTATTGATTCTACAGTTTTGATGCAATCTTCTTCTCCATCGGAAGCGGTATTCTCGGCGTGTCGCCATCATCACCGCCCTCCATCACGTCCAGCCAGTCGTCAAGGCTCAGCGATTTCGTGTGTCTTCCCAGCTGGTACTGCTCAGGAGGCTGCGAGTAACGCTCCATGCGGTGGTCTATCTGCCGCTGCACGGCAGCGTTCGTGCCCTTCAGCTTCGGACTGTGCAGACCCTGCTGCTCCGCGTCCGTGCCATGCTCGGCGGCTATCGTCCTGCCGGCCACCGTCCGCTCTATGCGGTCCTGAAGGTTGGCTTCCTGCTCCTGGCGGATAAACTTTGCATCGTCCGTCCCCTGCTGGTCTTGCAGGGCGCGGTGTATCAGTATGTAGGGCTCTGCCGTCCGCTCAAAGCGCAGCGAGCCGTCTGTGCCTTTTGTATAGAGTCTGATGCTTGCAAAGTCGTAAGGGTCGTAAGCCACGATGAAACGCTCGTAGGTGTGCTTCCTTCGCCACTCGTGGTCGGGTACGCCGGGCGATGAGCACACTTCGTACTGCCGCTTCTCGCCCTTCACCGTCACCTGCAGGCCCTGGTCCGTGAACGTAGCCATGCGTTTCGTAAACACCCAGAACATATCCACCATGTCGTGCAGCGTCACTTCCTGGGTCTCCTCGTTCACGCTCTTCTCATACATGTCTATCCTACGCTCGCCCGTCGCAGGGTGCACACCCTCGTTCCATTCCTTACGGGCTGCGGCATAGGCGTCTTTCAGCTCCTCCAGAGTGTACAGACTGTCCTTGTTGGCTTCGATAAACTCTACGTTCGGGCGGCTCGACACCTTCTTCGCCGTCACGTTCTGACCCGTGAAGCGCCAGTCCTTGTGCAGCACCTGAGCCTGAAACCGGCCGAACACGCTCTCTATCGTCTTCGACTCGCCGTTGTAGGGCTGTGTCGGTCTGTGTACGCGGCAGATTTTACCGATAAAGCCATCCGAGTCCAGTTTCTTGTGGCCGCCCTGGTTGTCATAAACAATCTCATAAGGCTTGTGTCCGCTCTTCTGGATTGCCATGCGGTAGGCGTGGTATTGGGCCTCATAGTCCTCTGTGTCGCTGATGCAGTAGCCCAGAAGCACCTCGCTCATTGCGTCGATCACTTCATACACCTGGGTAGTCCGCACCTTGCCCTGCTCGTCCCTATAGTAAAGGTTCAGCTTCGTGCCGTCACCATACCATAGCGTGTCCCTGCGTGTCGGAAGTGCCGTCTTGTGCTTTCTGCCGTAACGCTGACGGGCTGCCTGCTCGCCATATACGGCGTCATACCATAAAGGCTCAACCGACGGGCTGTTCAACCATTTCTTCATACCGCTCAGGCTTCTTATCGGCTTCCAGCCTCTTTCCTCGGCTATCTCGTTTGCCTTCTCAAACAGCTGCGCGTCGGTGTACACAGGAACCTTGCTACGCTTCAAAGCCACAATCAGTTTCAGAAAGTCACCGGTTATCTTCAGTGCCGAAGAGTTGCCCAGCTTGCCGCTCACCACGCTCTGGTAGCCATCGGACTTCCAAGCCTTCAGTCGCGTCTTCAGTCGCGCCAAGGTGCCGGGCAGCGTGTGGCCGTAGCTCTCACGCATACGCTCCGAGCTGTCTAATATCAGGTCCCATGCTCCAGCCATCGGTGCATTCAGACTGCTGCGGATGGCCTGGCGTCTCGCAGCCATCTTCTCCAGCTCGCCAAGCACCGAGGCGTTGATGGTATATTCCTCTATCATCTTCTCCGTCAGGTGCCGCTCCTGCCTGTCCTTGTCCATGTAGGTGTAGGCCTCGTAAAACTCACGCGCCTTCGCGTCTATTCGTATGCTCGCCTTCGTCATTGCCTCCCGCATCTTTTCTTCGGGGTCGCCGTACACGGCCACAAACCGCCGTCTGTACTTCTCCGGAATACTGCTCCACACATACAGTGCCTGAGTCCCCTCGCCGCCGCCACGCCTCGCACAAGCAATGTTGCTCCTGCATACGTTCTGACGCAAGGTGCTCGCCTTCATCACCGGCTCAACACCACCGGTCAGCTCGGCAAACGTCACGCACAATATCTTGTTGTAGTACTCCATTTCCTTTTATCTTTGTTTTCCTTCTTGCGGTTCTCTCCTTACATAGTGGCGCAGCACATGGCTTCCACCTTCTCCTGCACGGTCTTGATGTCTGTAAACCCGGCGTGCTCGATGCGTTCCATCACGTCGCCTTTCTCGTCCTTCAACTCCAGTACGCCCGTGTTCTTGTCGCCTTCCCACATCCAACCGTTCTCGAAGTGCTGGCGCATCATGTTGTCTGCGTCATGCACCACCTCGCTCGCAGGAGCCGTCACCAACTCAAAACCGCCACGCTGAACAGCAAGGCAGCGTATCTTCTTTGCCAGGTCGCTCTGACCCTTCACCGGGTGAAAGTTCAATGCGTAGCTCACCATCTCCTTCGTCACGCCGAAGGCCTTTGCCAAAAACTCCCGCTGTGAGCGGGTTACTGTTATCACTCTTTTCATTGTCCTCTGTTTTTTAGTTCGTTATTATTTTTGTTCGTGGAGTGTAGGGGAGTCGAACCCCACATGGCTATCCAGCGCATGGCAAACCTGCCACTCCTGCGGTCTTTCCCGCCGTCATCCGAGGCCGCCCCTGCCGACTATCCAGTGCGGCGGCTGACTATCCAGTGCAGCACCCAGGGTCTCCGTGTTATCCTGCAATCATTTTACCTCGTTTATCTCATCCGTATAGCTAAATTCGCCGAACAATAACAATACCGGTTCTCCTACACCCATGACCCATTCACCCCGGCTATTCTTTTCACCATCTGGGGATGGAACAACCTTGTGAATACTACCAGGGGTCAAATTCGCGAAAGCTTTACCACAAGCCTCGCATCGAATCACCTTCACATAACTTTTAGCAAACTTTCGAGCCCCTTTACACATAGCCGCTTTCTTCCTGTCGCGCTCAGCTATCTCCAACAAGCCGAGAGTATAACTTTTGCCTCTAAGCCCACAGTGCTTGCACCTAAATTCATCGTAGATCCCCCTACGGTTTTTCTTTCCAACTTGGTTCACTTTTTCCCAGTCGTGACCATTTTGTAATAAATTCAATAGAAACATACTCCTTATTTTAATTGCTAAAATTTGTAATTCTCGGCCTTTTTCACTATCTTTGGCCGCGCGTTTAATCTTAAACACGCTGCAAAGATATAGATAATTTTCTACACAGCAAACTTTTTGTGCTAAAATTTTTCTACAATGGGGAATATTTCCGACAGAATAGCCCTAATAATAAAGGAAGAGGGCATCAGTATAAGGGCATTTGAACAGCATATAGGCTGCTCTAATGGAGTAATTTCCAAGTGTATAAACAAGGGAACAGATATATCGAGCCTATGGGTGTCGAAAATTATCGAAACTTTTCCCAAAATTGACCCTAAATGGCTACTCACTGGTGAGGGCACTATGCTCTCGCCATCTAGTGCCGCCAGTAATTCTATAACACCTAGTAAGTCTAGTCCATCTATACCCACAGCACACCATGCACCGCAAGAATCTAAAACTGGCATTCCACTCATACCGCTCGATGCAGTCGCCGGTTTCCCTGCCGAAAGTGGCGGTGGGGTACGTCTGGAGGACTGCGAGCGCTATGTCATACCGGAGTTCGAGAACAAAGGGGCAAATTTCCTTATCCGGGTGTCTGGCGACTCCATGGTGCCGCTATATTATAGTGGCGACCTCCTCGCTTGTCGTAAAATCACAGACATCCGATTCTTCCAATGGGGTACCGTCTATGTCCTCGAAACGAGCCAGGGGGTACTCGTCAAACGCGTGCAGGAAAGCGTAGATCATGCCGACAGCATTCTATGCGTGTCGGAAAACAGCAGTGTTCATCACCCTTTTCTCCTCCCACGCGACGACATACGCAGCCTGAGCATCATCGTCGGACTCGTCCGCCTCGTCTGATACTCACGTCACACGCATCACGCACACGCTCCACACTGCAAAACGTGTCGCGCACGCACATACATAGGTATAATAGGGTAGCAAAGCAGCCAAAACCCCGATAAACAGGGCGTTCCCGACATTCCACAAAGGTTTATAACATGTCAAAACGTGGGATTATCCCCACCACCTAAACGCCCGAAAATGACATCAATCACAATTTATTCGGAGTTATATAGGGGGTCAATCACTTGTTTTCAATGTTAAAACTGTCACTCCAAATGTCACACCAAGTAGAACATTTCGTTTTTCCTTGTCACACCAAACGTCACCCCAAGTGTCACCCCAAACCCGAAAAACGCCATTTTTCGCCCCTCTCAGGAGCAGTCAGAACGCAAAAACGGCTTGACCACTGTTCAAATCAGTGTTCAAGCCGTTCAAATGCCGTTATATCAACGTTTTAGCCGTTTAAGCCATCCTTATTCCTTCTCTTTGTCCGTCCTGGGTCCTCTTATCAGCTCTCCCTGCCGGATCATAGCCTTTTTATTGAGAATAACACCTCCGTCAGCCAGTCCGGCGTGTAGCAGAGAGCTTTTCTTTATACCCACCTCATCCTCTGTCAAAACCGTATAAATCGCCGATATTGAGCCGAAGTAGTAGTTCTTCCGCCCATGTATCAAATGCACGTGTATAACCTTTGTCATAACCGTTCCTTTCTGTTTCTCAAAATGTTAGTTTTCGCTTGCAAATATACCAAATAATAACTATTTGGAAGAATTTACAAGCATAAAAAGCAAGAAGCAAGCAAAATAAAAGGCATAGCCACAGCCACGCCCTCCTTCATTCAATCACCACCTAAACAAGCCGTTTTAAGCCCCACCAGCGTCCATTTCTATGTCCAGACGATAAAGCACCCACATGAGCAGCCATACGCGCCCAGAAGCCCACGAAATGCCCCATACAGCCGTCAAGACAGCCCAAAACATAACATTCTCAGCCCCGATGTAAAGCAATACCCTTCAAACACCGTTCAAATCGAGCTCAAACGTAAAGCAAATGTAAAGCGAATGTAACGTTTCGTTTTTCCCTCTCATTTCGTTCATCATTCCCAAACTCTTTGTAAATCAACACTTTCACCGATTTTTCTCTCACTCCACTTTTATACGTTTCGTTTTATCCCCCTTAAAAGTGATAGGGCTATGTGACTGAACGTAAAGGAAAAGACCGCGCCTGAGAGAGCTTTTGATAGAAACTAATTTTGAACACCTACTTATAAAACTAAATTTTGAACACCTACTTATAGCACTTTATTTGTACCTTAGCTGAGCTTTTCAGTTCAAGCACTGAAAAACTGGAAAAAGTGAAACAATAATCAGAAGAAAACGTAATGGAATATATGTCGCAAGAGGGCTACGACAAACTCGTGGCCGAACTAAAAGAGTTAGAAGCACAGGTGCCTAAGGTGAAAGATGCGATAGCAGAGGCGCGCGCCATGGGCGATTTGAGCGAGAACTTTGAATATCATGCTGCAAAGCGCGAACAGGGCAAACTACTGAGTCGCATACGTTTTAAGCAACGTGTGTTGCAGTTTGCGAGGGTGATTGACACGTCACGCCTCAGTGATGATGTGGTGGGACTGCTCTCGCGTGTGACGATTACGAATATGACCAATAATATGCACATGGACTATACCATAGTGAGTCCGCACGAGGCCAATCTACGTGAACGTAAAATTTCAATCAAGTCGCCCATAGCGCAAGCCCTTTTGGGCAAGAAGGCGGGCGATGTAGTAGAAGTACGCGTACCGGCAGGCATGCAAAAGTTTCGCATTGACGAGGTCGTACTTGGAGTAGAGAGGTAAACAGCCGTTAAACAATGCGCGTTTGGTTGTCGTCCACTGGCCTGTGGACGTGTTTCCACAGGCCAGTGGAAACACGTAACACTGGCCAGTGGAAACATGTACACTGGCCAGTGGACGACAACGGAGCGGGCGAAGTTGATTAATTATCCAACTGCAATTTATCGAAAAAGCGCGTAACGCAAAATGCTTTTGCGTTACGCGCTTTGCGCTATGATAGATGAATGTGTGTCTTACACTCTTACAGCTTCTGTTACGTTCTCAATCTGTTTGAGTTGGTTACAAATGCTTTCAACGTCGTTGGTGTCGTAAACGGAGATAGTGAGTTGGCCGTCGAATATGCCGTCGTTCGTGTCGAGTGTAATGCGCTTCACGGTAAAGTGTGTCAACTTGTGCAACACATCGGCTATGGCATAAAGTACGCCTTGTGAGTCAACACCGCGCACCTCTATCTTTACATCGAAGAGCATCACCTTGTGTGTGTCCCAACGGCAGGCAATGATATTGTTGCCGTAACGCGTCTTACACTTTACGGCCACATCACAGCTGCGCTTGTGGAGTTGCAAAGTACCGTCGTCGGTAATGTAGCCCAACACGTCGTCACCCGGAATGGGGGCACAACATTGCTCAAAGCTACACTTACGCAGCACGTCCTCGTTGAGCACGAGTATCTCCTTGCGGTTCAAGTTCTTAGCCCAGTTGGCGTTGTCCACTTCGCTGGCCGTCAGCGTGTGGGTAGCGTCCGTGTTCTTCTTCTCCATAAATGAGGGCAGGAAGCGGCGCCAACCCTTTGAGGTGTTGCGACCCTGTAGGAAGTTGAGCGTGGTGTCGTCGAGTTGTATCTTCTCGTCGCCCAAATTGAAGAGAAACTCCTCATTCGATAAGACATTGTAGCAACGGCGCAACTTGTCTATCAGTCCACTTGTATATTCCATGTCGTGAGTTGCTACGAAGTTGCGCAGCATTTCTTCACCGCGTTTTTGCTTCTCGCGGCTATCGCGACGTAAGTAGGCTTGTATCTTCGCACGTGCCTTAGCCGTGGTGGCAAATCCCAACCACTCTGGCTGCACGTGTTGATTGCGTGAGGTAAGCACTTCTACTTGGTCGCCACTCTTGAGCACGTAGCTCAGCGGCACAAGTCGGTGGTTGACCTTGGCGCCAAAGCAGTGAGAACCTAAGAAGGAGTGAATGGAGTAGGCAAAGTCTAAGGCTGTAGCGCCTTTAGGCATCGTCTTGAGTTCCCCCTTGGGGGTGAAGACCATAATCTCAGAGGCGTAGAGGTTGAGCTTAATGTTGTCAAGAAGGTCGAGCGTGTCGGGCTGTGGGTCGTCTAAAATCTCTTTAATAGAGTTGAGCCACTTGTCTAATTCGTTCTCGTCATACTCAGCGTCCTTGTCCTTGTATTTCCAATGGGCAGCAAAGCCTACTTCGGCTATATCGTCCATGCGGTCGGAGCGTATCTGTACTTCTATCCACTTGCCTTGTTTCGACATGAACGTGTTGTGAAGGGCTTGATAACCATTTGTCTTGGGGTTGGACAACCAGTCGCGGAAACGTGTAGGGTGGGGCTTGTATATCTCGGTCAGGGCGGAGTAGATGCGGAAGCATTCGTCCTTTTCGTGGGTGCGGTCGGCTGGGGTAAAGACGATACGTATGGCCAAGATGTCGAACACTTCCTCAAAGGGTATGTGCTTCTTCTGCATCTTACACCATATAGAATATGGGCTCTTGATGCGGGCCTTGAGCGTGTACTTCACGCCCATCTCGTCAAGTTTCTGACAGATAGCGGGTGTGAACTTGTCTATAATGTCGTCGCGTTCTACGTGGCTTTCTTCCAACTTGCGTTGAATGGCGGCATAGTCGTCAGGGTGTTCGTACTTAAAGCTGAGGTTCTCAAGTTCGGTTTTAATCTTGTTCAGTCCCAAACGGTCGGCAATGGGGGCAAAGATGTAGAGCGTCTCGCCTGCTATCTTGTATTGCTTCGAGGGCAACATGCTTGAGAGCGTGCGCATGTTGTGTAGGCGGTCAGATATCTTGATGAGGATAACGCGTATGTCATCGCTCATCATGAGCAGCAATTTCTTAAACGTTTCGGCCTGTAGCGAGGCACGGTCGCCAAAGATGCCGCCCGAAATCTTTGTTACGCCTTCTACAATGTTGGCTATCTTAGGGCCGAAGAGGTTGCAAAGGTCTTCGTTCGTATAGTCAGTGTCCTCCTCAACGTCGTGCAACAGGGCGGCGCAGATAGAGGTTGACCCCAATCCTATCTCGCCACACGCAATTTGAGCCACAGCAATGGGGTGGAGGATATAAGGTTCGCCAGAACGACGACGCACGCCTTTATGGGCCTCTTTTGCAAAGTTGAAGGCCTTGGTTATAATGTCCACCTTGCGACGGTGGTTGGAAGCCAAGTAGGTGTCGAGCAGATGTCGAAAGGCGGCTTGAATCATCTCCTCATCCTTTTGCTCTTGCGGGGTGAGGGGTTTGCTCGTGGTTGATGTATTAGGCGTGTCCATAATAGTGGTCGGTTTTGCGTTGATGAATAATAAAAGCGCATCAATCTAAAAAGTTTGAAGCGCTTTGCCCACAAATGTACAAATATTTTTCAAACGTTATATATTTTTTTAATAAACATTGCGGTGGACTGCATAAAATTTGTCATGGCCGTATGTTTGTTATTTGTGTAGCGTTTTGTTTGTTGCTTTTTTATATAGAGTGGTTGAATGGCAAATTTTTGTCATTGTAACATAGTGAAAAAAACTATATCGTGAATGGCAAGGCTTGTATGTTGCCTAATTGGGGGGCGGGTTTGTAACCCGCGGCAGCAGCATGCTTTGAACATCTACTTATAGTCGCTTAGCGACAAATTGCAGTATACCCACACGATTCGTTACAGAGCCTTTTTTTATATTATAGAGTGGTTGAATGGCAAAATTCCGTCATCGTAATGCAAAAAATAAGTTTAGGTGGTATTGGAAGGGGGAGAGTTGTCCTTTGTAACGTATATTCGATTTTTTATTACGATTATACAACATTGACAAAAATAGGATTTATATGTCGCAAAAAGTTTGATGTGTGACAATAAAAGTGTATATTTGCCTTGTAAAACAAAAATAAAACAGAATTTTAGTGTACATAATTAATATTATTAACCTTAGTAAAAATATTTTATTATGAGAACGAAAAAATTTCTTTTTGCATTTTGTGCTTTTGCACTCAGCATGTTGTTGTTTGCCTCATGTGGTGATGATGAAAATTTATCAGGCAGCGGTGGCGGCCTTACAGGTACTTATGCCACCTCGGGCGAGTATGATAACTATACGGGTAAGACCTTCCGTAGCTTTATTGTGGTGAAGAAGAGTTCAGTAACCATTTACTCAACCATGGCTGTTCAGGACAAGTCTTACTGGGGCAGTGGTGCCTTTGTTGTACCAGGTTCAGACTCATGGTATGTGGAGAAGGGTTCAGCCCGTTCGTATGGTTACATTAAGGTAGACAACAACCTTGTGCTTGACAATGGTTCTCTCTATGGTATCGGTTCAGGCACGTTAGTACACGGTGGCACAATGTACTATAAGTATAAGTAATCTGGTGTAGGCACATCTGATAAATTGCAGTTTGAAAGCCATAAAAAAACACTGAGGAAGCGCAAAATTGCTCCCTCAGTGTTTTTTTGTGGGATAAGAGAGTGTTTGAATGGCAAATTTTTGTCATTGTAACATAGTGAAAAAAACTATATCGTGAATGGCAAGGCCTATATGTTGTCTAATTGGGGGGGGTGTAACCCGCGGCAGCAGCATGCTTGAATATCTACTTACTGAAGTAAGTATTGATAACCTTTGATGTGAGCAAATATTATTTTTGGCTTCTCCCCTCTAAAGCCCTCCGAGGAGGAGTTAAGGGAAGAGGTCAAAAAGAGTTCTTATCCTTGACTTTTAGCAAAAAAACATTTTTAGCCTTTATTTTTAGCAAAAATGTTTATTTTTTGCAATGAGAATCAATAAGTTAAGACTGCAGTCTATCTTATACAAAGATAGTGCAAACCGAATGCAAAAAGCCAAGCTTGCTTGAGATTTTTGCTGAGGTGTAGCCTATCTTATACAAAAATCGCTTCAAAAATAAAGGCAAATCTTGAACTTCATAAAAGTTTAGACGATTTCAATAGCATTTAATTAGCATTTGTTTAAAAATAAAGTCGGAAAGAGTCACTGTAATAAGAAAAACTTTGTATTTTTGTCATGAATATCGCAATGCGTTTCACGTTTGTTAAAAAACGCGCATTGCTTTTCTAATAGTATGACACTGTGTTAACTGGGTTCTGAATAGAATAGGTTAACGCGACCCATCTCACCGCCTTTCAGCCACACAATGAAAGTTGACGAGCGCACACCCCGAAGTGTGTACCAGGGCGGCCTAATAGAGTCCCCTCGTGTTGGCTTTACCTCCAACACTCCCCCCGAAGAGCCATGCCTTAAATCGAACATTGGTGTACAAAAAGGGGTGTCCACAAAGAATGCCTTTTCGGCAAAAGATACCCCCGATTCATCATTACGCCTTTTAAAATCAACCGCTTTATCACCCCTTGATCAGCCCCATTGGTACACCCTTCGTGCCACCTATGGGCGCGAGCGCATGGCTTACGATTACCTAACGGCACAAGGTCTTGAAGCTTATCATCCCACCCACGAGGTGGTAAAAATCATTGGTGGTAAGCGTCGCTGCATCACAGAATCATTACTCCCCAACTTATTTTTTGTTTACGCCACCGAGCGTGAGTTGCGTCGTTACGTGTTCGATAACGTGCGCTTGCCTTACCTTCGTTTTTATTACCGTCACCACTACGAGGGTCATGCCATCAAAAAAACGCCCCTTATCATTCCGCCCGACCAAATGCGCAGCCTCCGCACCATTTGCGAGGCCGAGGCCGACGACATTTTAGTGTTCTCCACCCCCGTGCAAAAGTTTGCCCAAGGCACTTTAGTGCGCATCACGCAAGGAAAGTTTGCAGGTGTTGTGGGGCGTGTAGCTCGCTACAAAGGTCAGCAGCGCGTAGGCATTGTTATTGAAGGCACCTTTACCCTCGCCACCGCCTACGTGCCCAGTGGAGCGGTGGAGGTGATATAAAGTTGATAGATAGTTATGAACGATATTTTTATAAGTTATTCCCGACACGACAAAGAGATTGTTCTTCCCTTTGTTAAAAGCATAGAACAAAAGTTTGGAGCCGTTTGTTGGATAGACCTTGAAGGCATAGAAAGTGGTTCACAATTTGAAGATGTGATTGTTGATGCCATTGACGATTCGAAGGTAGTGTTGTTTATGCTCTCTGATTATTCGTTAAAGTCAAAGTGGACTAAGCGTGAAGTATTGTATGCTGAAGATGAGGGAAAACGTATCGTACCTATAATCGTTGACGGTAAGGGGTTACGCAAGTGGTTTAAATTTCATTTTGGAAATATTGACTATGTTGACCTTAATAGCCAAGAGCAACAAGAAAAATTATTTAAGAATTTAGCTACTTGGCTGGGAGTGAATTTGCCAACTACAACACCCGATATTCAATCCACCTCCCAACCGCATCACAAATTAAAGATTAGTGCAGATGGTAGTGAAATAAAAATCAATATTATAGACGGGTGCGATTTGGTTTTAAAGAAAGATGCAGCCCAAAAATGTTATATTGGAGAGTTTCCCATAAACGAAATAGCAGAAAAATTAAAAGATGTTACTGAGTCAGAAGGCTATGCAGCACTAAAAGGAACCATAGGAGGTGCTCTTAGTGGCGGCATTTTTGGTAGTTTGTTTTTTCCTTTAGGTATAACAAGTGCTGTAATTGGTGGCTATTTGGGCTATAAGTACAAGAAGCATGAAATACGCGCTCAAGTATTTAGCTCAATCTTAGCCAAACTAAATGCCCAATACGGCATTTGCTTAAAGAAGAGTGAGAGCGAAACTTCAGACTTTATGGTAGAGTTGGACAGAAATATTATTAAATCATAGAAAAACATATCATGCAATACACCGAATTTATCCACCCCGAAGATGCTGCGGCTTTGAAAGCCTTGAAGTCCATCCCCATGCTTTCTATGATTGTTAAGAAAGTAATGGACGTGGGCGTAGAGCAGTTGCAGACGGGACTCAATATGGCCTCGAAAGTTAGGCTCTCGCCTACGCAGTTGCCACGATTGTATAATATTCTGCCGCCCATTTGTGAGCACTTAGAAATAAAAGAGCCTGAGTTCTATCTTGAGATGAGTCCTGTACCCAATGCCTATGCCTTTGGCGACACGCAAACGGCTATTACCATTACGTCGGCATTGGTCGATATGATGTCTGAAGAGGAACTGATTGGCGTGGTAGCGCATGAGTGTGGCCACATCGCTTGTCGTCACATGCTCTATCACACGTTAGCACAAGTGTTGGCCAATGCTTCAGGCATGTTTGAGACATTGGCCAAGTTGGCCGTGCCTATCCATTATGCTTTGATGTATTGGCAGCGCAAGAGTGAATTGAGTTGCGACCGTGCAGCCGCCTATATTGTAGGACCGCAGACAACGGCTTCGATGTTGGCACGTTTGGCAGGAGGCCCGAAGTCTATTACGGCTGAACTCAACTTAGAAGAGTTGGCCGAACAAGCAGACCAATACGACGCTTTCTGCAAAAACGGCCTATGGAACAAAACGCTCCAAACATACGCTGTAATGGATCAAGACCACCCCTTCACCTCTGTGCGTGTGCGCGAGATGCTCAAGTGGACGGCCAGTGATGATTACCGAGAGTTGATAAAGAATAATCCTCTGTGTCCTAATTGTCACAAACCTGTAAATGCTGAGTGGAAGTTCTGTCAATTTTGTGGACATAAATTAAAGTAGAGAAAAGAAATGAATATTCCAGCAGGAGTTTTGGCCAAGGCATTGCAAGAACTTGATCGTTCTATGCGTCATTCGCTTGATGGTACGCAAATAGAGCAAATAAAGGATTGTATCGGGAACTATGCCATTGCCGCAGCCGTGGCAAGTGGTGTGGCAGGTGTAGCCCCTGGTATAGCAGGTGTAGCAGCTGTACTGACGCAAGCAGGTTTTGTATGGGCTACGTATGTCAAGATAAATCAAAAGTTGGACATTTCGATGTCAGAGAATACGGCCAAGTTCATCGGTTCGGCTATTGTGACGAACCTCGTGACGAATGCAGGCGCATTCTTGGTTATGCTAGCAGGTGCAACATTGCTCTCGCTCATACCCGTCGCTGGCACAGCAGCTGCCATTGCATTGAATGCCTCGTTAGGCTACGTGTTGGTATATGCCGCAGCCGTTATCTATTTAAAACTCATCACTCGCATGGTACAGCCTGACGGCACGCTTCACGTAGCCGAATCGGACGATACGAAGCACATCATTCGTGACATCATAAAGGACACGGATATTAAAGAAATAGTAAAAGAGGGCAAGGAAGCCTACAAGCAGGCCAAGGACGACGGTAGCCTTGACAAAGCTAAGAATGCAAAGAAATGCTCACAGTGTGGTGTACCAATACAAGAAGGACAACGGTTTTGCTCTGAGTGTGGGGCGAAGTGTGAATGATAAAGAATAAGTAAAACGTTGCAAACGCTATCTAACAGAGGACAGCGCGTCTTCACTTTTGGGGCGACGCATCCTTACTTGGGGGCGATGCGTCCCTGCGTCGGCATTGCCGAGTTGGGACTCGAAGCCCCAACTTGGCAATGAAAGAATGACGTTTTAAGTTGCATCTCAATAGAACATTTTGGATATTAAAAAAAATTAGATAATAGTTATCCTTTTTCCATGACCGACCAACAACTTATCTCCCAACTCATCGCCCACGACCCACAAGTGACGGCACAATTTTTCTTTCGCGATTGTCGCCCTTTGCTGGTGAGCGTGATAAGACGAGTGTTTGGGACGCAAATTGTTGATTATGACGAGATAATCAGCGAGATATATCTACTCCTAATGGAGGACGATGCCAAACGACTCCGACAGTTTCACTTACAAAGTACACTCTATCAGTGGTTCAAGACAACAGCTATTAGACATTGCTTGCGACTTAAACTGCAGGGGCGGGTGATAGATGATGCGCCTGAAGTGCCTCTTAATGAAAGTGTTGCGAATGAGTTGTCAACGGAACCGTCGCAAGCCAGAATGGACTTAGAGACCTTGCTCCGACAGATGAAAAACGAACGTTATGCCTTGGTTATAAGGCGACTGATAATAGAGGACTATGCGCCAACCGATGTGGCCGACGAACTACACGTTACGGTAGACAACCTGTATAACATTAAGCGAAGGGCGATGACGGCCTTAACTCATGTAGCACTTAAAGACAAACAGTATTATGAGCGAAAATAAACGTATGATTTCTGACGAACTCTTAGCTGCCTTTTTAGACGGCAATACGTCGGTGGCTGAAACGCTCAGCGTGTTGAAAGCGGCTGAGCACGATGAGGAACTGAAGGCCGTGATAAGCATTGCACAGGAGGTAGATGCCGACTTGGCTCATGACGCGTCGCCCCTACCCATGACGGCCGTAGCGGCTCGCCAACGCGAGGGTTATCTTTGCGACATTGAGTGTGAGGAGTTTGTGCTCCACCAATTGGGCATAGAGGTTACGCATAAGTCGCTGCTCGATGAGGCTTATCGCAACTGCTGGCTGAAGGAACAGGGTATGCCCCTTTATAACATCGGTCGTTTGCTTGAAAAGAATAATTTGTCGGTGAGTCGCCGTTATGACGCTACGCTCGCCGATGTGGCTCGACTCTTAGCACAAGGCAATCAGCTCATCGCGGTAGTTGACAATACGTTGCTCACCGCTGACGGTCAACCTGCTGAGGCTCAGCAACCCAATCACGCAGTGGTAATTAGTAGTCTCACCACAGATACAAGCGAGGTCGTATTGTTCAACCCTTATACTGACGAAGAACTTACAACCTATTCTTTAGAGACATTTCTACAGGCTTGGAGCCATTCCAACTATTATTTAGTGGTGGTAAACACGACTGACCGCTTTGTTTACGAGCCTTCTCCCATTGGCCTTGACGACGTCACCCTCTCGCCCGACCTCACTGAACTTCGTGAGGCCATAGCCGAGAATGCTCACGAGATTTGGGCCAAAGCCCGTACCGACCAAGGTTGGACGTATGGCCCTGAGCGCAACGATCAGAAGAAGCAAACGCCCGACATGGTGCCTTACTGCAACCTCCCTGAATCGGAAAAACTCTACGATCGCGAAATGGCTATGCAAACGCTCAAGTTGGTGAAGAAACTGGGATTTGAGATTGTAAGAAAAAAGTAAGGAAATATGAAACAGATTGTTGTTGATTCATCTGATACGATACAAATCTTGACAAATGGTGTAGAAAAGCATGAAGTCCATTCCTTCTCGTCGCAAGTGGCAGAAGGCTTATCTCATTGTGTAGACTCTTGCTCACAAAGATTTTTAGAGTTGAGTTGGTTAGATGGCCTGAATATAGCCATAGCTTTGTTGGTCATCTTATTCTTCGTCTCGATATGGAAGCCTAATGTTAAGATTTTCCTGTTCCGCCACTTAAAGGTGCAAGCCTTCTTGATATGGTTGTGTGGTGTAATACTTTATATGGTGGGATTTAATGACCATGGAAGTGCTGCCAGCAATGTGGCCTTGTTGCTTCGCTCTTGCCTGTCGTCTATGGAGATGTTTGTTTCTCATTCTGACTTGATAGAGGTGAAGGAAGAATTGCATGGTAATGCTACCTATATGGCATTGTTCGCATTAACCCACTTTTGCGCTGTAGCCATTAGTGCTATATTCATACTCCGATTGTTTGGCTTTAGATTGCTTTCGTGGATAAAAGTGGTTGGGGCATACCTATGGAGTAGGACACATAGTGGCTGTAATTATCATGTAATGTTTGGGGTTAATGCCAATACTTTGGCATTGGCTAATAGCATAAAGGATAGGAAAGGAGAATATCATCATATCATTTTTATTAATATGCCTGGCAAGGGACATAGCCATGCATCAACTCGTTTTTCATTTAGTCATTTCTTCCATTCTGATAGCAGTGGCATAGATAAGTATTTGGAAGACATAGAGAAGATGGGGGCTTTGCTTTTCACCTCTTCACGCTCTTTTGAAAATGTAATTTTGAATAAGAATGTTCGTGATGTATTCAATATATTCAAAGCCTTAGACTTCTCGTGGGTAGTACGTTTCCCATTGCAGCAACTATTATGTGATGTAGCATCTAAGAATAGTGGAGATAGAAAGGTAAACTTTTTTTTCTTGTCAGATGAAGAGAAAGATAATCTGGAAGGAGTTACGGCTCTTCAAAAGCTTCAGAAAGAGCAGATAGATTACAAACATTCTTCGTTTAATTGCTATTGTCATGCAAGAAAGAGCCGTAACAATTCGGCCATGCTGAATGATGGCACTTTAGCTTTTAGGGTGCATCTCATTGACACCAGTAACTTGGCTGTTTTGGATTTAAAGAAGAACAATGCTTATCATCCTGTTAACTTTGTAGAAAAGGATATTAGTTCAGCCACCGTGAAATCGACTTTTACGGGTATGGTAATTGGGTTTGGCGAAACAGGACGTGATGCTTTTCGTTTCTTGTATGAGTTCAGTTCGTTTACGAAAGACAGTGAAGGAAATCCAAGTGTAAAGAAAATTCACATTATAGATAAAAATATAGATGAATTGAAGGCTGACTTTTTGAATGAGACACCAGCCATTCGAGCAAAATCACCATCAGAAGTAGAGTGGTGGAATGCTCCATCTACACATTGTGAGGCGTTTTGGACGAAATTAGCAATGGTTGTAGGTGAACTGAATTATGTAGTAATTTCAGTAAAAGATGATGAAGAAGCGGTAGACATAGCAACGTCTATTTTTGAGTTTGCATACAGACATAGAGATAATCTAAATCGCTTTATGATATTTGTTCGTTTGCGTAATTCAATGCGTGCAGACTTCTTGCGTAGCCATAGAGAATTTTTCGATGTAATTGTTCCTTTTGGCTCGTTAAAGAAAGCCTTCTCTTATGAAACTATCAATGCTGATGTGCTTGAAAAGGCCGCCAAGCGATTTAAATATCGTTATGATATATTGAATGATAAGAGTTTTGATACCTCTCAATATAAAAAAGAGGAAGAAGGGGCTGCAGAGGTATGGCTAAATCGTAGATTAAGCTATCAAAATGAGGCAGATAGGCTAAAGCGTAAGGAAAGTGAGATAAAGGTGTGGTATCAAGAGGAGCAAGATCGTTCGAATGCATGGCACATTTATACGAAGGTGGCACTTGTGGATGATGGCATCACGCTTGAAATGCTCTTATTAGATGCTAATAAGCAGCTTCTTCATAACCTTAGTGATTGTGAACATTTGCGGTGGAATGCAAAAATGGAACTTCTTGGCTTCGAACCAGCAAGAGAAGAGGATATAAAGGACTTAAAAGAAATGGAAAACGGCAAGTTACGTAATCCTTGGCGAAGTTTTAAGCTACGTCGTCACGAATGCATTGCTGATTGCCAAACATTGCACACAAATCCCGTCCTTGCAAGTTCCATTCCCTACGATGAGTCAGCCGTTAATTTGAGTTTTGAGATAAATGATGAGGAAAATTTAAAGTGACGAAATGTATGAAATATGATATATTCATAAGCTACAAGCGCACGAGCCTTGCAACAGCTAACAACCTTTATTATAGGTTGACAACACGAGGTTACTCTACTTTTTTCGATTTAGAGGAAATGAGACGAGACAATTTCAATGTCCAATTGTTGAATTATATCGAGAATGCAAAGGACGTTTTTGTAATTCTTGAGGAAGGTTCCTTGGAAGCTTGCAAAAACAATGATTGGGAGAAAGATTGGTTTTGTAAAGAGATTGTTCATGCTCTTGAAACAAATAAGAACATCATACCTATTTTGGTGGGAGGCTATCAAATGCCAAAGCAAGAAAAGCTGCCAGACAAGTTGAAAGAGTTGGCATTGAAAAATGCTCCAGAGTTTTCTTTTTCATACTTTGAAGAGTATCTAAATAAGTTGGTAGAGAAAGGGTATATTACTTCAGAGCCCCAGTTAAACAATAAAGCAACGTCTGTATTCAAATTTTATTCAAACGAGAATTGTACAATATTAAAAGAAGGTAAATTAGTCTGCAGTATTGAAGGTATGTCAGATGAGCCATTTTATTTACCTGTTTCAAGGAAGGGCGATTATCGCTTTAAGTGCGTTAATTCTGTTACTGCAGAAAATAAAATTTTTAGAGAACATATAGATGCAGACGAAGAGAAAGATATAGAAATAGAATGGGCTGATCATAAACCATTTTTCCCAGATCAAGAGTGGCCTGAAACAACAAAAATTAGTGGAGAAAGTTATGTTGTAAAATTGGGAAAAGTCCTATTTAAAATGATACGAGTGGAAGGTGGAACAATAGAAATTGGTGCAACAAAGGAGCAGAAAAATATAGCGGAGAACAATGAGTTTCCTGCACATACAATAAATCTACCAACGTTTTATATCGCACAGTTCCCTGTGACGCAGAATATATGGGAAATAGTTATGGGCTATAATAAATCACACTTTAAACACAAGGAGGAAGAAAATCCGCTACATCAAAGGGTTCTACCATATTGGGTTGGCTCTAATATTGCAGTTATAGGAGGGGTGCTAGGAATGAATGGTCTTATTTCTGGCATAAATTCAATAGACTTTGACAAGGGACACTATCCAGCGGAGAATATAACACATGATGAAGCCTTAGAATTTGTTCGTCGCTTATCTTTGATGACGAATATTCGTTTTTCACTTCCTACAGAAGATGAATGGGAATATGCAGCACGTGGTGGCCAAAAAAGCAATCAATACCGTTTTGCAGGAAGTAATGACCTCAATGCTGTCGCTTGGTATCGAGATAATGCAGAAAATTCTACACATCCAGTCGGTGAGAAGCAACCTAACGAATTAGGTTTGTACGATATGTGTGGAAATATTTGGGAATGGACGGAAACCCCTGCTCATTCTTACTCAATAGATGTAATACCAAAAGGAAATTGTTTTGTGCGTCGTGGGGGAAGTTGGTGGCATAAAGAGAATAATTGTCGAATATCTCGAAGATATGCATCGGATCATACAAAGAAGACAAGCGGATTAGGATTGAGATTGGTGGTTCGACATAATATAGAGTGATAAGCACTGATACTTATAAAAAGAGTATTTGCGTATGAAAAAAGAAATATGGATATTTCTATCTCATCCTTATGAAGATTATGACAGAGTACGGTATGTCAGAAATTTGTTAGAGGATTTTGGTATGCGCCCCATCATGTTCTTCTTGAAATGTTTAAGTGAGGAAAAAGAAATAGATGATTTGATTAAGCGTGAAATAGATTGCCGAACTCGATTCATACTTTGTGATAGTCCAAATGCAAGAAAATCCAATTGGGTTCAGAAGGAAATTGAATATATTAAGAGCAAGAGGAAAGGTATCGAAATCATAGATATCAATGATTCTGACGAAAATATCAGAAAGAAATTGTTTAGCTATCAAAGAAAAAATCATTTGTACATATCCTATGGACGTGAACAGGGTAATTTGGCTCGTCAAGTAACAAATAGGTTACGAAAATATGACTTTAATGTTTTCTTTGAAATGGATAGCATATCTATTCAAATGAACTTTGCTGATGTTTTAAAAGAAGGGATACGACAATCAATAGAACATGGAAAACTGATAGCTTTATTGGATTCAAAGGTGTCTCAGTGGATTTCAACAGAATTGGAATATGCGATAAAACAGGATTCCGAAAAGGATTCTATTATTCCTGTTATTTTAACAAATGAAGCAAAAATGCACTATTCTAAAATACTAAAAGAATACCCAGGAATTGATGTCTCTTCAATATCCGATGAAAGGGCTTTTTATATAGTAAACTCACTTTTGACACATTTTTTTGATTGGGGAGATATTCTGACATATGCTAATAATTTTAGGTATGGTATAGGATGCAATCAAGATGTAGAAGAAGCAAATATATTGGCAGAACTATATGTTTCAGAAGTTGAGAAAAGGGCTATTGGCTATAATGGTCCTGGAATGGAGTTACATCTTGCCAGTCTTTATAGTAAGGGATATGGAGTTAGCCAAAATCTTACAAGAGCTAAAGAGCTTCTTTATGATGCTTACCATAATTGGGGTATCGATGTTTCCTCAATGCTTCGAGCTATAAAGGAACAAGAAAATAATGGTGGTGAAAATCATCCTCAAACGTTCGAAGGTGCAACTTTATAGATTTTGTTATGACAATGATAGGTTTTCGTTTCTCATTTGCTCTATACTATAAATGTCAAACAATTTAGACAGAATTAAACAATGAAAGAGTATATTCCTAATCCGATTGATACACAGAGTATTGTGTTGCCTGAAGAATTGAATGCGTTGGCTGAAGAGATGGCGCGTAATGTGCATGAGGTGTGGGCTCAGACGCGTATGGAACAAGGGTGGACGTATGGCACGGAACGCAATGACGCACAGAAGAAGCACCCGTGCTTGGTGGCGTATGACGAACTGAGCGAGGAGGAGAAGACGTATGATCGTAATACTTCGGTCGAAACGATTAAACTTATTCTGAAACTTGGATTTAAAATTATGAGGTAAAAAAACACTGAGGGAGCGCGAAATCGCTCCTTCAGTGTTTTTTTGTGGGATAAGAGAGTGGTTGAATGGCAAAATTCTGTCATTGTAACATAGTGAAAAAACTATATTGTGAATGGCAAGGCTTGTATGTTTCCTAATTGCAGTTTATAGAGCTATATTGGGCGTGTAAAGTTTAATCCTCTAATCTCCTCCCCCTTTCGCTCTATAGAACCTCTTTCAGTACGTCAATGAGTTCTTTGGCGGTGATGTCAAGTTGTGTTGGGGTGACGGCTATGTAGCCGTTGAATAAGGCCCAGCGGTCGGTGTCGGTGGCTTCCGGCTCAAGCTCTTTGCAATCGCCTACAAGCCAATAGTAATCGCCGCCAAAAGGGTGGGTGCGGTGTTCTACCTCGTTTTGCCAACGTGAGTGGGCCATGCGGCATATTTTGATGCCCTTAAACTTCTCTGCTTTGGGAAAGTTGACGTTCAGACACGTAAATTCGGGTAATCCTAAGGCAATGGTTTTAAACATAAAGTCGACCAAGTAGGGGCGTAGCGGCTCGAAGTTGGCTTCCCAACTCCAGTCGCAGAGTGAGAAGGCTATAGAGGGGTAGCCTTGTAGGGCTCCTTCGATGGCAACTCCCATTGTGCCAGAGTAGTGGGCATTGACGGACGAGTTGTCGCCGTGGTTGATGCCTCCGATTACGAGGTCGAACTTGCGGTCGGTAAAGAGATTGAGTGCCATCTTGACGCAGTCGGTGGGTGTACCCGAACAAGAGCATACGGTGAGTCCCTCTTCTTGGCGCAACACTTTGTAGGTGATAGGGTTGGTAGAGGTGATAGAACAACTAAACCCCGATCGGGCAGAGTCGGGGGCCATAACGAGTATGTCGGCGTAGGGACGCAACGTTTCAACTAAGAAGTTGATACCTGGCGCTTCTACGCCGTCGTCGTTTGATATAAGAAGGTAGGGACGCATATTGTTTCTATTTTTTGTTAACAAGTTAACGAGTTGACGAGTTAATGAGTAGGTTTGTCTTTTTGTTAACCAATTAACAAGTTAACAGGCAAGTCTTGCTTTTTTGAGAATGAGAAGAGATAAGTCTACGTTTTAATAAATATATGCACGTATATATTAACGAGGTAACTTACTTGTCAACTCGTTAAATCGTTAACTTGTCAACTAAAGTTCTCTTCTGTAAAGGACTAATGTAGGGCAAAATTACTAAAAATAGTTCAGCCTACGGATTAGTTCAGCGTTTTTTCTTAACTTTGCAACTCAGTAAAAGCAAAGCGATTAAGAACCAATGGGTAACGTGTCGCTTCGTGCGACACGCAGCAGCTGCTCCACAGATGAGATGTATGCTTACCATTGCCCTTAACGATTAACCCTTAACAACACATGAGCAAAATCATTGCTTTAGCCAACCAAAAAGGTGGTGTGGGTAAAACCACAACTTCTATGAACTTAGCGGCCTCGCTCGCTACGCTCGAAAAGCGCGTACTGCTGATTGATGCTGACTCGCAGGCGAATGCTTCGTCTGGATTGGGTGTTGATCTCAGCAAAGTCGACTGCTCTATCTATGAGTGTTTGATTAGTGGCGCTGATATACATGAAGCTATCTATACCACTGACATTGACCGACTTGACATCATTCCCTCCAACATCAACCTCGTTGGGGCAGAAGTCGAGATGCTTGGCTTTGAAGGACGTGAATTTATATTGAAAAGGCTGCTGCAAGCGGTGGACAAGGAGTATGACTATATCTTGATAGACTGCTCTCCGTCGTTAGGCTTGATTACGGTCAACGCGCTGACGGCAGCTAACTCTGTCATTATTCCTGTGCAATGCGAATATTTTGCACTTGAGGGTATATCGAAGCTGTTGAACACGATTAAGATTGTGAAGAAGAAGTTGAACCCCGAACTCGAAATTGAGGGTTTCTTGCTTACGATGTACGACAGTCGCTTGCGATTGGCTAATCAGATATATGATGAGGTGAAGCGCCACTTCCAAGAACTGGTGTTTAAGACGGTTATTCAGCGTAACGTAAAGCTCTCTGAGGCTCCGAGCCACGGTTTGCCCGCCATTCTTTACGATGCAGACTCAACGGGAGCTAAGAATCACCTTAATTTGGCCAAAGAGATTATTAAGAAGAACGAGCAGTAGTACAATGTGCAAATGTGAGAATGTGCAAATGTGCAAATGAAGGTCACTTTTACTTTTTGATTCCATGCTTACTTGATTTCATGCTCACTTGATTTCATGCTCACTTGATTTCATGCACTCTTGATATCTCTTTCTTGATTTTAGTTTATTGATTATTAAATATAAAATATACGTGCAATACTGCGTGTTGAGCTAAATGGTGCATTATTCAGTAATTTGCACATTTACTTATTCGCACATTTGCACATTAACCAAGCATGGCAGCTCATAAGAAGTTTCCCGCGTTGGGTCGCGGACTCGATGCACTCATCTCGACTGAAGAAGAAGTACACACCAGTGGTTCTTCAAGCATCAACGAGGTGCCAGTGTTCAAGATAAAAGCCAACCCCAATCAGCCTCGTCGCGAGTTTCAGCCCGAGGCCTTACAAGAGTTGGCCGACAGCATTCGTCAAATAGGAATTATTCAGCCTATCACGCTTAGGCTGATGGAGGACGGCACTTATCAGATTATAGCTGGTGAGCGCCGTTGGCGTGCAGCGCAAATGGCTGGACTGACCACCATTCCGGCTTACATTCGCACGGCAGATGATGAGAATATGATGCAAATGGCGTTGGTCGAAAACATTCAACGTGAAGACCTCAACGCCATCGAGATAGCACTCGCTTATCAAAATCTCATTGAGCATTACGACCTTACACAGGATAAGCTCTCAGAGAAGGTGGGTAAGAACCGTGCTACGATAGCCAACTACCTACGACTGCTCAAACTGCCAGCGCAGGTGCAGGTGGCATTACAAAACAAAGAGGTGGACCAGGGTCACGCTCGCGCCTTGTTAGGGCTTAGCAAACCTTCGCTGCAGGTGAAACTCTTCAACGAAATTCGCGAGAAGGGCTACTCTGTACGTCAAGTAGAGGAGATGGTCAAGGCACTCAACAATGGCGAGACACTCAAGAGCGGCCGTCACACCTTAAATAATAAAGGGGCAAAGCGCTTGCCAGAAGAGTACAACGAATTGCGTGCTCGCTTGTCAGAACGCTTCAGTACTAAGGTGCAGATGACTTGTTCGCAACAGGGAAAGGGCAAAATCTCTATTCCCTTTGCTTCAGAAGAAGAGTTAGAACGCATCATCACGTTGCTCGATAAGATTTAAGAGATGGGTAAGAATTATATGGCGCGCGTGCTGCTGACACTCTTTATGGGGTGGTTGGTAGCCTTGCAAGCAATAGCTAATCATACGATGAAAGTCGAAGCTTCAAATGAGGTTTCGACTTTAGCCGTTTTAGCAAACGCGCGGCCTTATGGCATGAAAAGTGCCGCTTCTGTGCCCATGGATACGGTGAAAACGTTTGACGAAATGGCACGTGAGTTGATGGAAGAAGAGGCGCAAGGCCGTGGGGCAGACGACACTGTCTCTGACCCCGATACGATCGTCTCCTCTACGCCTGTCGACACTGCACGCTTGCGTCAACTCTCCGATTCTCTCTTGGCTCAGCCGATAGCGAAGGCACAACAGCAGGTGCAAAAGGCGTTTGTGCCCAAACCGACGAAGGCCTTGTGGCTCTCGTTGGTGTTGCCGGGTGCTGGTCAGATTTACAACCGCAAGTATTGGAAGTTGCCCATTATCTATGGTGGCTTTTTGGGTTGCACCTACGCATTGACGTGGAACCAAATGATGTATCGCGACTATTCGCAAGCCTACCTCGACATTATGGACGACGATCCAAACACGAAGTCATACCTTGACATGTTGCCCCCACGTTATGACATAACAGGACGTGAGGATCAGTTTAAGAAGATATTCAAACGCAAGAAGGACTTTTATCGTCGCTATCGCGACTTGAGTGCCTTTTGCTTTATAGGAGTTTATTTACTCTCAGTAGTTGACGCTTACGTTGACGCACAACTCTCAGAGTTTGACATATCGCCCGATCTGAGTATGAAGGTGGAACCTGCCGTAATCGGCACTCCCAAACTAATGGGTGGCACCACCTCAGGCCGCGCAGCCTATGGCGTAGGGTGTAGCCTGAAGTTCTGAAGAGGGGGTAGAGTTATGAGGTTATCGGGTTATGAGGTTAAGAAAAGTATGTATTTTAAAACCATTTACACAACAAACCTCCTCGTTAACTGATTAGCTCGTTAACTTGTCAACTAAAAAAAAGAAAACAACGAATTAATGAAACGTATAAAGACATTGTTATTGGCATTGGCTGCAAGCTTTATGACGGCTACAGCGCAGACCGATGAGATAACTGTACACAACGACCAGAACGGTCGTGACGAAGTGATAGACTTGCCAGAGGGTATGTCGGTGAGCTGCGACTCACTTATTAACGAATGGATGGCCAAGAAGTACCTTTATCCTGACACGACTTGTGCCAATCCTGATTACAATCCTACCTTCACCACCGAAGAGTACCAAGAGCGCTTGCGTCGCTTACCCGTGGTGATGGAAATGCCCTACAACAGTGTGGTGCAGAAGTTTATCGACCAATATAGTGGTCGCTTGCGCCGTACCGTATCGTATGCTTTAGGGGCAGGCAACTTCTATATCCCTATCTTTGAAGAGGCACTTGATTATTACGGACTTCCCCTTGAGTTGAAGTACCTGCCCGTCATCGAGTCAGCACTCGAACCAAAAGCCAAGAGTCCGGCTGGGGCTGTTGGCCTTTGGCAGTTTATGTTGGCTACAGGTAAGCGTTATGACTTGAAGGTGAATAGTCTCATTGACGAACGTCAAGACCCCTATAAGAGTAGTTGGGCAGCAGCACGCTACTTGCGCGACCTCTACAAGATATATCGTGACTGGAACCTCGTCATCGCTGCCTACAACTGCGGTCCGACGAATGTCAATAAGGCCATTCATCGTGCCAACGGCGTGCGTGATTACTGGACGATCTATCCCTACTTGCCAAGCGAGACGCGTGGTTACGTGCCAGCATTTATTGCGGCCAACTATATTATGAACTATTATTGCGAGCACAATATCTGCCCCATGAAGACGAAGATACCCATCACTACCGATACGGTGACTATCATGCGTGATCTTCACATGCAGCAGGTGGCAGAGCTTTGCAACGTTGACGTTGAGGCCATTCAAGCGCTCAACCCACAATACCGCACGCAACTCATTCCAGGTTCTTCAGGTCCGATGACGCTGCGCTTGCCTACTGAGACGCTCAATACGTTTATCGACCTCAAAGACTCTGTTTATAATTATCGTGTCGACGAGTTGTTGACGCGCCGTAGCTGTGTCGAGGTGGACGATCGTCTGGACAATCGCAGTGTAGCTTCAAAGCGTCGTGCCGCGCGCCAACAGTCAGCGAGCGAGAGCAGCAGTAGTTCAAGAAGAAGTGCGTCAAAGTCGTCGAGCCGTAAGTCGTCAAGGGCAAGTAGTTCAAAAAGTTCGTCACGCAGTTCGAGGTCGAGCAGAAAGAGCAAGAAAGTGAAATCATCAGCTTCAACTACTGTGCGCAAGGGCGATACTTTGATCGAGATTGCTCATCGTAATGGTACGACCGTAGAGAAGTTGAAGAAGAAGAACAAGATAAAGGGCAATATGATTAAGCCTGGACAAAAGTTGAAAGTAAAATAAAGCTGTTTATAAAAGAATAGCCAGTTTTACGTTTATAGGGTTATGTGATTGTTCAAGTGAAGTAACTTTATAACCTCATACCCTCCGAACTAAAAACAGAATATAGCACAAATGGGGCAGGCCTCTGACTTGCGAGAAAGCGTATAATGCCCTTCTCGCAGGTCAGAGGTCTGCCCCTTAGTAGTTTTATTAACGTGATGTAACTTTATAACTTCCAAACTAAAAACTGAAACAATAGGATTATGACAAAGCTTTATTTAATAGTTATTAGTGCGTTGCTGCTATTTATAGCCTGCTCTGACGACGTGAGCGATGAGTATGCTCACGAGCGCGCTTTCTTAAAGTTTTCCCCCGTGACAGGGGTCGTTCCTTTGAATAATGCGGTGAATAGCATGGGGCAGTTCTGTACCATAACGATGGGGACTAATAGCTTCCAATTTCGCAGCGGTGAGGGTACCACGGCCACCTTTCCTTACACGGATGAGATAAAGTCGTATGGGCAGCCCGAGTGCGTATCAGGTTTTGTGATTGGCAAGTCGTTGCAACCCGATATGAACTTGCAATATCCTGTTTTGGCCTACGACCTCGTCTGCCCTAATTGTTACGTAGAGTCGTTCATCACGCGCGCCTTGACGCTGAAGGGCGAAGAGCTAATTTGTGGCCGTTGTCAACGCGTTTACGACCTCACGAATCGAGGCATCATAAAGTCAGGTCGGCCAGGTAAGTCGCTCTTACGTTATCGCACCTGTACTTACAATCCCAACCTGCAAGGCGGCCTGCTGGTGGTGATGAATTAAGTTTATAGCCATGAATATAAGAAATGAAATTGTCTGCCTAATTGGGGGGCGGGTCTGTAACCCGCGGCAGCAGCAGGTTTTGAGCATCTACTTATA
>ULYR01052333.1_pt1 | contig 72831 bp, 64 predicted proteins | sample 1962341 | NCBI WGS metagenome assembly ULYR01 (sample SAMEA4835868, study PRJEB28245) | human gut metagenome | biome: gut microbiome; material: fecal sample | place: Denmark | collected 2008 | reverse complement strand
TGCCGATGCTTGCAACACATCGCCGCAGGTTTCTTCAACCGTCTGCATATACGCACTCTGAATTATATCGCCCAGATGCTCTGTATCAACGCCTATTTCGGCGTTTGCAAGGCTCCGATGTTGTGGTTTTCATCCAAAATGTTTTTCTTTTCTGTAAAACGGGTAATATAAAAACAGCACCGTGAAAGTGCTGTTTAAAAGTTAATATGTAAACCCTATCTCCTTTTTACCATAAGAAAAACACTCTTGAAATGGTGCTTAATCAATAAATTTGACGGATTCAATGTCATCATCTATTAAAAGAATTTCATATCCGTCATTAGTTTGATATCGAATGCCGTCTTCATCTTCTCCGTCATCATTTGTAACAATACAATCACCGATGCATCGCCCTTTGTATATTGCCCCATCCTTGCAATATACAATAGATTACGGTCATCGATTTCTAATTGGACTATATATGGTTTCACTACTTATCACCTCTTTCTTTTGTCGGGAAAAATGTTGTTAAATCGAACTCTGACTGAATATAAACCGCACCTACATAGTAACTGTTATGAACCGTCACCTTTTTGCCGTCTTTAAAATAGACAGCGATTTGTGAACCATCTATATCTATTAGTATTTCGCTCTTTTTCAAGTCCGGAATGTTTTTCTCCAAAGCCTTGCATTGCCTTAAAAAAATATCCGAATCAGGTGCATTGCAAACCCTATAATCAAACATATAACTTACTCCTATCTTGATTTTTCGTTTACGTTTTCTTGCTTTTTGAAGCATTTTTATTGCCGGCGAAAAAATTCGATAAAAAGCTGTGACGAAATGTTTGTGGTTTGCCGCATCTTCTTTTCGGCAGCCGGAAACGTTCTCTAAAATGTGCTAAACGTTGTATTTATCTCTTATGGTTTTAATTCGTTTACGAAAAGCTATGGTTAAATCCATAAGTTCTTTTGCCGATCTGTCATCTCGTCCGTGAAAATCTTTATGCTTAGATTCAATATCGGCGTATTGTGACTGATATTCTTTTTTTAACTTTTCTAATTCTTCATAACAACCTTCAGGGCAGTTCTTAGCGTTTTTATGCAATTCTGAATTTTTCACAGGCTCTATTAATTCTTCCATGTTGTTCATCTCCTAACGGCATGAATTACGGATTGTGAAACAGAATATCATCAATTTCAAGCCTTGCTTTCTTGCAATAGCGGCAACTTCTTTGCTTGAATCCGGGTTGTTAGCGTTATTATTACGAAGTATAGCCATTTCAAACTGTTTTTTCATGGCATCTGTCATTATCTTAGACTGATTACCGGTAAACTCCTTACCGCATATTGAATATACCTCATTGCCTTTTTTCACAGCATCTGCGCTTTCTGCCTTTTCGATAATGTCAGTCTTTACATACGTAGGAGTCTCTTCTTTTTCCTGTATCGGTTTTTTCGTTACGGCATTTTTTGCGCTTACCGTATCGGTTGCTTTTACAGCTTTGCTGTCTTTTGTTTTGTTCTCTTTAACAGAAAGTTCACTGAAAACGGGGCAATTTTTACTGTTTTTCTTTATTGTGTCGTTGATACAGGAAACGAGAGAGTCATGGCTGTTATTTATACTATGTTTGATGGATGTCAATTCTTTCAGCATATCGGCAAATCTCCGGGATAATAATTTTTCATTCAGCTTATTATTCTGTATAGATTTTTTTAGCTTTAAATAACCTGCCATGGCATTTAACGTTTCTTTACTTGGAGATCCGCCTTTTTTTCCAACTCCAGGTTTATGTCTAATTGCTTTGCTATATCTTCAAATGCTCCCCTTGTATTATTAGAAATCCTTAAATCTTTTTCACGATCACCTGCTTTGGGATTATTATCTATATAAATGGGTAATATAGGTATATCTTCTTGAACGGCGGTAAGCACTTCAAGAAAACAAGCGTAACTGCAAACATACTCATTGCTGACAAATATTAATACAGCCTGACTCGCTGCCAAATTTTCCTGCATCTGATTAACCCATTCATCGTTTTTGTAGTCAAATGCTCTATCCGCATATACTCGCAGTCCGTATTTTTTTGCATAGGAATAACTACATCACGGAAAACAGTTTTTTATTTTTACTGCAATAACTTATAAACACAAATCCTTCATTTTCGTTTTTGTATAAGTCATCTGCTGTAGTAATTTCCAGTTCATCCATATAGCTTTCATCGTAAGCTTTTACTTTATTTTCACTCATTGTTTCCGTTCTTCTTTAAATCCAGTCTGTATACTCTTATGCCATCATCTCTGGCGAGTACTTTAAGAAAATTGTTTATAGGTCTTTTGTCTTTTTTTCTGTCCGTGTCGTCAAGACCCTCGTGATAATGTCGGATTGCGTTCTCTTGAGAATATCCCTCTGATGTATCAATCATATCCTTGTGGATGCGCATCCTTTCCCTTGCAACTGCCTTGTCGTCAGCAATATCATAATCTTTTCCGGCAATCCAGCCCATTGCGTAGTGATCAAAGCACCATCTGTCATGCTCCAGTTCACCGATTCTGTCAAGTGCATTGTCTGTATTCTTATCATCATCGGTTATCTCGTTTACTACTTCAAAATCCGGTTGTTTGTCCGAATAGAAGCAATTTATTTCATGAAGATAGCGAGCATACTTCTTTGCCCTTCCGATATGAGTCATTTTATACTCAAGAGAAAGCTCGTTGAATTTCTGCTCCATTTCCTCGTCGCTTATCTCCGGGTGATTCATCTGATGAACTTTATAAGCCATAGTATAAAGGTGCAGGAAATTGCTTGAGGAAAGATAAGTTCTTCTGTATCGGTTGTCTGTTTCAGCCACCATACTGACGGAGAGTTCTGTTTTTGCCGCCCCACTGCCGAAGCTGTTGTCGCCGTTGATGCTTACGATACTTTCTATATCTTTAAGAAATTCGTTGTCACCTGCAATTTTACTGTACGTTCCTTTAACTCCGGCATATTCTTCTTTAAGTGAAAGATTGCCGTTTTCGTCTTTGTTGAAATATTTGGAATCGAATACATACACAGCGTCCATCTTGTCGCCTTTGAATGAAATGCGGCAATTCATCGGGTGTATCTGACCCCTTGAATTTTTACCGTATGAAGTTCTGTCCCAGCACTGTATCTCATCACAGAGCATAAGCAGAAAGGCGAGAGGGCTTATGTCAACCGTAAAGCGATGAGCATTGTTATACGGTGATTTGTAATTGGTTACCGAGAATTTGTAGAAACTGTTATGAAGAAGAATAGCGGTTATTGCGTTAGTGTACATCATGTTGATTTTGTCGAGATCAACCGTTTTCAGCAGATTTACCGTCAGCATTACCGCACTGAAAAAAGCATGGTCTATAAAACCGTTGCACTTTGACGGGTCGTTTCTTTCAGAAAGTACATTTTCAAGATAATCCCTGTATTTCTTTCCGGGATTTTTCTCAAGATAAGCCTTATACATTTTTGAATCTTCATACCGTGTGCCAAGACACTGTTCAAGAGCATCCGCAAGATAAATATACAGATCGTCGCCGACGTTTTCGTTATATCCGGCAGGAAGCATTTTTTTAAGCTTTGCCTCAGCCTCTTGCTGTTGCCGCTTTAATGTGTTCATTTTATCGGGATAGCTTTCAACGATTCTTTTGTAATTGTTTATATCCTTTTCGTTAATGCCGCTGTCATTTTCGGATAACCGCTTCTTTGCTTCTTCAAGCTCTTTTTCCATTTTCGGAATGTGATATGTAGCCTCACTGACAAGGTAATTGTTCATATTGTACATTACAAACGGAACATAGTTTATATTGTTTTTGAAATAGCTTTTTACCTGTTCAAACGAAAGTTCAAACGGATAACCGATATCATGAAATAAAGCTGAAATACCCCAGTATTTAAGAAAATGCGCCGCAAGATCCTCATCGCTTTCTGTCAGATTATCAAGCGGCAAAAGGTCTTTATAATGCTTTTTGTATTCTTCACGGTAGCTTTCGCTTGAATCATAATATGCCAGACCGATTAAAAATACATATACGGAGTGCGAGTAATGATCCCTGTGCTTCATAAGAAGTGAACTTGCATTTGTTTCAAATTCGGACAGCATTTCGATCATTTCCCTTGTGCTGCCGTAAGAGCTTATAAACATTTCAAGAAATATGTAATAGATATCGAAAGCATCTTTGGCAACTCCCGACTCGAGAAAACGATGTATTGCGACTTCAAGACATCTCCTGTCAATATCCATTTCCATATTGTAAGGGATCTGATTAGGTTTAAGACTTTTTCCGTCAGAATCCTTTAAGTTTATATGTCTGTCGTCTTTCTTGAAACGAAGACCTACACAGCGGTTCCTAATAAAGTTTACAGCATGCGCCTCAAGCTCAGAACGCTTACAAGATATTTCTCTTTTTCCTCTTGCGTTTTTCTCCCAAAAACGTTGATTTTTAAATTCAAACATACCCGCACTTGTGGGATAAGGTCTTTCCATGCCGTAAGTTTTCATATTGATTTTGCCCATTTCTTCAATGGCGGTATAAGCTGTTTTGTTCTGCATTTTTATTTTCCTTTTCTATTAAATATTACACCAGTTACAAGCCATATCGTTATAGCTGCAATAATTCCCTCAATTGCCAGTACAAGTGTTCCTCCGTAGGACAAAAAGCTCAGGTGGGTTACATCGTCCGCTGTGATAAGATGCCCCGTAACCGATAGCTCCATTGCTATCAGTGACAATGCAAGACCCCATTTGTTAAAGGCGTTGCCCTGTGCTGTGCTGACAAGCTCATAAAGCGAATTTATCTGTCCTGTGATATCAGCGTATTCCGCTTGTATGTTCAGTTTTTCACGGATACTGTCATATATGAACCTGCCCTCGCTTTTGACGGTTACTTCGCTCAGTGCATACTGATTTTGGAATGTTACAAACTGTTTCTGTAGGCGCATGACGCTGTTGACCTTGTTCATAGTTATCTTTTTGCCGGATGATCCCAGAGTGTCCGTCCATTTGTTTATTCTGGTTGAAAATTTCGCCAGCGACATACGCTGGGCAATGCCCAGAATAATAATTTTTGTATATATTTTGTCAAAATACTCAACGTCGTAATCAGGCTTTCCGATAAGCATGATATATGCCTGATCGGATATTGCTGTCAGTTTTGGGTTTCCGGTCGTGAACTCATCAAGATAAAGGCACCCATACAGCTTTTCTTTTACGGTTCTGATGTTTTTGTTATGATATCCTTCGTCGGTTTCAACATACAGAAGTTCGGCAAGTTCCGCTTCCGATTCCCTATCGAATGAGCCGTCATTCGTTTCGTATGAATTAATAAGGCTGTCGGCAAACGTTTTGTCGTATATCAGACAGCAATCATACATTTTTTCATCAACAATTGTGCGTATCTGGATTTCATTTTCCTTATCGGTGTATTTAGCTCTGAAAACTCGCCCGGACCCATTTTTATTCAGCAAGCAACGGAGAACTTTAGAAACGTAACAGAATGATACTTTCTCATTCCTATAAGAACAAAAGTCATCTCGTTCATTTATATGCGGTCCTTTAAGCTCAAGCAGATCAGCACACTTTGAAAAACCGCTGTTTCCCGGCCAGAACGGCATCGCAATGCGCCGTCCGTATTCGTTGATTTCTTTGACCGATTTCAGATTACGGTGCTGTCTGTTCCTGCATTTTATTTCTATTATTGCAATGCCGGTGCTGAAAATATGAAGAAGTATATTGCTGATATCAAGTGTATATTTGTTGCAACCTTTTGTTATAATGTACTGCGTTCCCGACACAATGTCGCTTTTCACTATGAAATTGTGAACCAGACCGCTTTCATCGGGGAAAATCAGATTTCTTGCTGCCTCATTGAAGAAATGAAACTCGTTATATTCTGTAGGGTTCATATCTCCGAGAAAAACTGCTCGTGAAAAATTACTGGACTGTATAGCCGTATCTGCCACAGTCCATATATTTTCTGCATTTTCATTCCTGAATACCGTTAACATATTAACGCTGTCATCTTCCCACGCAAACGGAAATAGGAAAGTATGATAGCTGTAAATATCATCCAAGTATAATGCCCCCCAACAAGTATTTATCTAATGCTCAACAAAACAACCGATATAAATTTTAATATGATACAATAAATGACATAATTTGATTTTAGCATACTGCATAGCGAATGTCAAGTAAAGCCGAATATTTTATACATATTTCAACATATTTTAACTCGAAATAAACGTTGCCAAAACCTTTGTCCCTTATCAATACGATTCTCGAATTCCTTGACATGCTATAATAAGTAGCAACAGCTTCCTCAAAAGTGATATAATAAGCGTAGCATTTCAATCCACGCCCTCGTGAAGAGGGCGACATTCATTCAAGAATTGAATTATACCGACACACTATTTCAATCCACGCCCTCGTGAAGAGGGCGACCCGATTTCGTCTAAATCGTATTCTATAACTGTATATTTCAATCCACGCCCTCGTGAAGAGGGCGACCTAAACCCAGTTATAAGCAACTAAGCACAAGTAATATTTCAATCCACGCCCTCGTGAAGAGGGCGACCAGCATTTTCCGCAGATTCGGCACTAGCAATAACCATTTCAATCCACGCCCTCGTGAAGAGGGCGACTTATAATCACCAAAACAAGTAAATCTACCAAATGACATTTCAATCCACGCCCTCGTGAAGAGGGCGACATATCCGAGTATCTTCTGATAGCTGTCCGAAATGATTTCAATCCACGCCCTCGTGAAGAGGGCGACGCGCTCTTCGGGGCGCTTTTTTCTATGCCTGAAAGATTTCAATCCACGCCCTCGTGAAGAGGGCGACCGATGCTCAAGCTGAATACCGAACCCACAAAAAATTTCAATCCACGCCCTCGTGAAGAGGGCGACCTGATGTTTTAAAAAAAGGCTGTATAAATATCTTTATTTCAATCCACGCCCTCGTGAAGAGGGCGACTCACGGACTATAAAATTATAGTGAGGTATAAAATATTTCAATCCACGCCCTCGTGAAGAGGGCGACCAATTGTTGACTATACTTGTTGCCTATGTCGTTTGATTTCAATCCACGCCCTCGTGAAGAGGGCGACCTATGGTTAGGTACATGGCGCACATTGATAATCCGATTTCAATCCACGCCCTCGTGAAGAGGGCGACCAAAACACTTCAAGCCCTTGCAGATGACGAGAACATTTCAATCCACGCCCTCGTGAAGAGGGCGACCTCGTAGTTTACTGCCTCTGTGCGATTTCCGCAATTTCAATCCACGCCCTCGTGAAGAGGGCGACGCATGAACTTTGCCATAGCGGCAAGACCGTTAAGGTATTTCAATCCACGCCCTCGTGAAGAGGGCGACCGCTTGATTTTCTGATACCGGGTCGTTCTTGCAAATTTCAATCCACGCCCTCGTGAAGAGGGCGACTGCCTTTGTTATAGCCTTTTTTATATCCACTGTTATTTCAATCCACGCCCTCGTGAAGAGGGCGACAAAGTTTCATATCCGTTTTTCCTTTCTCACGTTTTATTTCAATCCACGCCCTCGTGAAGAGGGCGACCCCTCGTGACTGCAAGCGAAAAGTGCAGGAGTTGTATTTCAATCCACGCCCTCGTGAAGAGGGCGACCTTCCAGCCAAGCTGCAAAGGCTCCTTGATGTTATTTCAATCCACGCCCTCGTGAAGAGGGCGACCTTTCGCAGGCGGCGAGCTTTTCGTTAACAAGCTTATTTCAATCCACGCCCTCGTGAAGAGGGCGACCCTCAAATACGTCCTGCCCCAGATCGTCCATAACCATTTCAATCCACGCCCTCGTGAAGAGGGCGACATTAAGTGTTGCATCTGCTTTTTCTGCTGACGCTATTTTAATCCACGCCCTCGTGAAGAGGGCGACGACGTAATATTGATATTTTGAGTACCGCTACTTATTTCAATCCACGCCCTCGTGAAGAGGGCGACATAAGCGGTATCGGACTTGCGGAAAAGACCGTCAATTTCAATCCACGCCCTCGTGAAGAGGGCGACTTTTGTCAGTAAAACAACGTGCCTGTCCTGTACCATTTCAATCCACGCCCTCGTGAAGAGGGCGACCTGAACACAAGCAACAGTGCCGTAACTGTCATAATATTTCAATCCACGCCCTCGTGAAGAGGGCGACCAGATATGTCAACGACTTCATTAGGTGCAAGGGAAATTTCAATCCACGCCCTCGTGAAGAGGGCGACCTATTCAAGAAGCTCAACGCAGTCTGTTTATACTATTTCAATCCACGCCCTCGTGAAGAGGGCGACGAGCTTAAACGCGCCTTTGAGCGACAGTGTTCTATTTCAATCCACGCCCTCGTGAAGAGGGCGACATTGTAATTAACGGTAGTTGGCGTTATCCAAACAATTTCAATCCACGCCCTCGTGAAGAGGGCGACTTTGGATATATCCATATAGCGTACTTACGGTTCTCATTTCAATCCACGCCCTCGTGAAGAGGGCGACTGTTTGATGATTATGATGAATCATTACTAGTACCTATTTCAATCCACGCCCTCGTGAAGAGGGCGACTGACGGCATATTTGATATACGCAATATGGTTATATTTCAATCCACGCCCTCGTGAAGAGGGCGACCTTATGATGATCACATCGGCATTCTTGACATGATATTTCAATCCACGCCCTCGTGAAGAGGGCGACGATTCACAAAACAGAAAAATTACCGCTTGACGATATTTCAATCCACGCCCTCGTGAAGAGGGCGACCTGCCGGGGACGATTGGGTAACAAAGGGGTTGACATATTTCAATCCACGCCCTCGTGAAGAGGGCGACGGAGTTCATGGATGACAATTGGGCTGACTTCGGAATTTCAATCCACGCCCTCGTGAAGAGGGCGACGGGTATTACATTGCTATCTGATATTCGTCCTATCATTTCAATCCACGCCCTCGTGAAGAGGGCGACCATGTATAAATATATCTTTTTGCACCCCATGTTTTATTTCAATCCACGCCCTCGTGAAGAGGGCGACACACACACAGGAACGGATACACTTGCAAAAACAGATTTCAATCCACGCCCTCGTGAAGAGGGCGACATCGCGCCTTGCGGAAGCAAGCGCCGTGCAGGTAATTTCAATCCACGCCCTCGTGAAGAGGGCGACATTGACGGCGGTACTGTTGTATCAGCGGTTGACGATTTCAATCCACGCCCTCGTGAAGAGGGCGACCGGCAATTTTGTAAAAATCCGCCATACAGACGGATTTCAATCCACGCCCTCGTGAAGAGGGCGACTAACATCGGTGTTACCACGTCACAGCAGATGATTATTTCAATCCACGCCCTCGTGAAGAGGGCGACGATATTTCAATTTATAAATAAAATGTTCCATGTGATTTCAATCCACGCCCTCGTGAAGAGGGCGACGAGTGTTAAAGTCGGTGATACTATCAAAATAAATGATTTCAATCCACGCCCTCGTGAAGAGGGCGACGTAACATCGGTGTTACCACGTCACAGCAGATGATTATTTCAATCCACGCCCTCGTGAAGAGGGCGACAGCGTGCCGAAGTCACATTGAAGCAGACCGAGCGTATTTCAATCCACGCCCTCGTGAAGAGGGCGACTGATTACAACAATTATTATGATATACAACGATAGTATTTCAATCCACGCCCTCGTGAAGAGGGCGACGGAAAAATCGGAAAAAGGTCGGAATAAGGTCGGAATTTCAATCCACGCCCTCGTGAAGAGGGCGACTACGTGCTTTATATTCGTTGATTATATGCTTTTGATATTTCAATCCACGCCCTCGTGAAGAGGGCGACTGTAATACAAATAGATCTCAGCTACGCTCGAGCTGATTTCAATCCACGCCCTCGTGAAGAGGGCGACTGTGCTTGCTCTGCAAAAGTTGCTTGTTCTGAGCTAATTTCAATCCACGCCCTCGTGAAGAGGGCGACGCGAAGTCGTTAACGTTGAGTTTGACCCGAAGAAATTTCAATCCACGCCCTCGTGAAGAGGGCGACGACGGGGGTATGTTCTCATTTCTGCATGCTATCGTATTTCAATCCACGCCCTCGTGAAGAGGGCGACATTAATCATTGGGAATTTAAAAATAAAATTAGGAATTTCAATCCACGCCCTCGTGAAGAGGGCGACAACTAAATAGCTATTTACTCATAGTGGATAAAAATATTTCAATCCACGCCCTCGTGAAGAGAGCGACAATCTTATCCTTTAAAGAACCATCTGTATGAAGTATTTCAATCCACGCCCTCGTGAAGAGGGCGACTTAAAGCCATACTGTCATTAAGCAATAAAGTCAATATTTCAATCCACGCCCTCGTGAAGAGGGCGACTAGACACCATGAGAACAATTAGTATTAAAGAACTATTTCAATCCACGCCCTCGTGAAGAGGGCGACAAATTATGCGAAGCAAACAAATTACATCTGGATTACATTTCAATCCACGCCCTCGTGAAGAGGGCGACTTTCATCAGCGGTCTGACAGCTGTGTGTATAGTCGATTTCAATCCACGCCCTCGTGAAGAGGGCGACATCTGCTTCAGTTTTTTAAAGAACACCATAAGCCATTTCAATCCACGCCCTCGTGAAGAGGGCGACTTTTTCAAAACGTTAAAAAATGCAGGCATTTTGATTTCAATCCACGCCCTCGTGAAGAGGGCGACAAGAATTCGGGTGTTCCGAAATAAACCCAATAGAATTTCAATCCACGCCCTCGTGAAGAGGGCGACCTATGCAAGAAAAATAAGTTAATAGACAATTCAAGATTTCAATCCACGCCCTCGTGAAGAGGGCGACTTGATTATATCATAAAATCGTAAAATTGCAAGCAATTTCAATCCACGCCCTCGTGAAGAGGGCGACCTTTGAGCGGTTTTGGGCTGTTTTAACCGATTTTATTTCAATCCACGCCCTCGTGAAGAGGGCGACTTTTTGTAACCGTTTTGTAACCATTTTTCGAGCCATTTCAATCCACGCCCTCGTGAAGAGGGCGACCTGTAAATTCCTTGTAAAATGCACTTTTGGCTAATATTTCAATCCACGCCCTCGTGAAGAGGGCGACGTGTATAATGTACTTGTAAGGTTAAGGGTGATATATTTCAATCCACGCCCTCGTGAAGAGGGCGACCAATTTTAAGTCGCCCTATGGGCAGGAGGAACACATATTTCAATCCACGCCCTCGTGAAGAGGGCGACTGCATGATGCCGTGGTATCTTTATCGCCCAGAATATATTTCAATCCACGCCCTCGTGAAGAGGGCGACAAAATTAAGGGACGGCACAGACCGCCCCTTGATTATTTCAATCCACGCCCTCGTGAAGAGGGCGACACCTCAAACAACATATTCAAATGTTGAGCCTGTTATTTCAATCCACGCCCTCGTGAAGAGGGCGACCATTTATCCACCTTCCACACCCAAATGGGCGAGAGCCATTTCAATCCACGCCCTCGTGAAGAGGGCGACCAAAAACTTCCTTTAAATTTTCCGCTTCTGCTGATTTCAATCCACGCCCTCGTGAAGAGGGCGACTAACTTAATAGACAAATATAGTATTTATTTTGACATTTCAATCCACGCCCTCGTGAAGAGGGCGACTAAAAAAGAGGTATTTTATGACGAATGCACAAAAAATTTCAATCCACGCCCTCGTGAAGAGGGCGACTTTATGCTTTGCTTGCCTTATATTAGTACCAAAATTTCAATCCACGCCCTCGTGAAGAGGGCGACCGTTTCATTGTCTATATTATAACGTACCTGTGTATTTCAATCCACGCCCTCGTGAAGAGGGCGACAATTTTCAAAATGAGAGAAAGGAAAAAAGGATATATTTCAATCCACGCCCTCGTGAAGAGGGCGACTTTGAAATCCAATGAAGCAATCAGGCTATCGACTATTTCAATCCACGCCCTCGTGAAGAGGGCGACTTACTGTTACAAGGATACGGATTATCCATTGCTGATTTCAATCCACGCCCTCGTGAAGAGGGCGACCTTACATTCAGTGTGTAGGTATCATTCAGTTTTTATTTCAATCCACGCCCTCGTGAAGAGGGCGACAGCAAATTTATACAATGATTATCTTTATTTTGGAACTAAATATCACATTTCGGACATTTTCCCTCAATAAAATCATTAATAACTAAATTTGCGCTTTGATAATTTCCTTTATAAGTAAATTATCGTGTGCGAATGTCTACGGAAAATTCTGCGCACTACACATTCGCACAAATTTAGAAAATCAAAGGTTCTTCAACCTTGATTGCAGACTTAGCTCCGTAATGCTCAATACGATTTGAGTATTTATCGCCAAGATTATAGAATCTAAGACTGTCTTTTTCTGTATCAATAAGTTCTTTGAGTTTAAATTTCAGTTCGTGTGCCTGAGTTGAATCTACAACACATTCAAAAACCGAATTCTGAACTCTGATACCGTAATTAATACATTGTTTTGCAACTTTTCTAAGTCGACTTTTCCCAGCCGATGTTTCGGTGTTTACATCATAAGTTATTAACAGAAGCATAACTACCTCCAGAGCAACATAGGATATTCATCCAGATCGCCTCGGATATATCTTGAAAGCAGAAGTGCCTGTATATAAGGAAGCAGGCCCAATTCAACCTTTTCCTTTAAAAACGGATGCATAACAATATCCTGTTTTCTGTTCTGCCAATGCGTCAAAAAGACCTTTCTGCCGTCTTCGCTTAATAATACTGCGCCATCTTCCTTCTTCTCAAAATCGCCGTTATTTATAATACGCTTGTTGATAAGACTTATAACAAATCTGTCGCACATTATCGCTCGGAATTCTTCTACAAGATCAAGCGCAAGTGACCGTCTGCCGGGGCGGTCTGTGTGCATAAACCCGACGTAAGGATCAAGCCCTACAGTTTCAAGTGCAGAGGTACACATACCGGTTGCAACAGAATACGAAAAAGACAGTAAAGCATTGACGTTATCAAGCGGCGGTCGTTTACTTCTTGTTACAAAACGGAACTCATCTTTCTGCTGAAGTATAAATTCGTCAAAAACCGAAAAGTAGAGCTGTGCAGATTCTCCCTCGATTCCACGCAAAGTATCAATATCAGAAACGCTCTGACACTTGATTATAGCCTGTGAAAGAAGGTCGGAACGGTTTTTCAGTTTATCAACATCAACTTGTAAAGAATGATCTCTTACTGCTCTTTCGATAACATAGCGGCTGTTAAACAGTTTTCCGATAATAAAATTCTTTGCTACAGAAAGACTTCTCGCCTCATCATCCGCTATTCTGAACTGTTCACGTCGCAGATACACATTTCCGCTGATTGCTCCCTCTGCTCTTGCAAGAAATTTTCCGCTGCGACTCATAAATGTAAGCCCGATATTATCTTCAGTGCATTTATTCATCAATGCAGGACTGGCTCCCCTGCCGCCGAATATCACAATATCCTCGACATTATGCAAAGGAAGACGTGTTTGCGTATCGTCTTTGCTGTGCATTACTATATTTTCGCCGTCAAGGGACAGATATTTGTCAGGCGTGATCACATAAAGCGTATTTCTGAGCTTTCTCATATACTGTCCCCTTTCAAGCAATTTTTAATATATTCCGATGCTGACGAAGATGTTGCCGACGGTAAACACAAATTGTTCATCGAACAGGCATTACAGCTCCTGCTCTTTTTTACAACAGGTGTATGATGTGCCTTATACAGCCTGTGCATTTCATTCAACACAGACGAAAGTCTAACTCTTAGTTCATCGGTGAACTCAACTTTCACCCTGCGTCTTATCTGCCCGTAATACATATATCCGTACGGTATGCTGCAGCACAGCATTTCTTCAAGACAAATAGCCTGTGCAATAAGCTGAAGATCGTTACAGTCGCTGTCAATAGGTCTTCCCCTTTTATATTCTACGGGGATAACGCTGTACTTCCCTTCTCTGCCAAAAAGACATATTCCGTCTTTTGACTTGTGAAATTCAACTATATCGCATTCACCGCTGATACCGTATTCCGACGAAGAAACCGGCATACTTCTAGTAACAATAACATCCCTACGCGTTTCGGTAAAATCTCCGTCGTGTGCATTACGATGAAGAATGTTGCCGTCAACCGTGAGGTAGTTTTCGTTCCATTGTTGTTCAATGTGCAATAATGCCCATTGTCGTTTGCAAAACACAAAATGCTGTATGCCGGAAATCATCAGATATTCATCTTCACTGTAGCTCATTAAATATTGTCAATTATCTCAGGCTGTACTGCACCCTCGGGATTGTTGAGAACAATATCATAATCGGCTACAGAATTAGGTTCCTTTCCTTTAAGCTCAGCCTTTTCCTTTATCTGAACAGCATTATGTATCTTTGCAGAAGATACCTTAGGTGTTTTACCGTCATGCTTCCACCAGTAAACTCTGCACACCTGCATGCTTCCTTCGGGGCGTGCGGAAGAACAATCGTTTTCAAACAGCGTTACGAGTGCCTTTTTTATCTTTTCCGCATCTTCGTCGCTGAAGCCTGTTTTTTCAGCAAGCTGGCAGTTGATACTGCCCTTGAATACATACAGGCCAAAACCAACACGGTTTTTTGTACCCATAGTATCAGAAGCTTTACCATTCTTACCGCTCTCTCCGTTTACGCTCTTTGTTATCTGCATACTGATTATTTCAATAGGAGATACGCTCTTTGCAATGCTGATTGATACCGGACCCCTTACGCCAACAGAAACCGCATCACCTTTAAAGGCGAAAACCTGACCAAAGCTGCGGACATCTATCCACTGTTCACAAGCGATCCTTGCGTATTCATCCTTGTTGGTATTCTTGCCTGAAGATGCTTTTTTGAGTTCATCGCAAGAATCCGCTCTTGCTCTTAAGCTGTCGCATCCGTCATCACACTTGTCATCGCTCTGTACGAATATTCTTTCGCCCATATCCTGAAGTCTGTTGCGTATCTTACGCTTGATGCAGACATCTGAAATCTCACCCAGACCCTTTGAATTTATTCTGGGACGGTTACCGCTTAAAGGATCGCCGTTGGGGTTTGCGTCTGTTGCTGAGATAATAACCTCAAAATCAACCTTGTTTGCTAATGTGCTCATAATTATTCTTCCTCCTTGTTATCGTCTGTTTTCTTTGTGAAAAAATCATTCATCTGACAGCTGTATGCGTGCAGAAATTCCGAAGACAACGGTGAATTATCGTTGTAGGTATCCAACGGGAACATCGCTGTGATCTGATTTATCATACGCTCAAAATAACTTCTCTTACCGATATTCATTCTGTTGAGATACGGTCTGAGACTCAGACAAAGCACCTTCCATGTTTCGCACGGGTGATTTGAAAATGCCTCAATCAAGCGCTTTGCGTTAGTCGGTCGGTTTTCGTTATCGTCATATGTTGAACCTTCCGCATAATCTGCTACTGCAAGCAGTCTGCCGTACAGATAATCTCTGTCGCAGCATTCTTTTTCAAGTGACATTGTACACTCTCCTTTTGTTTCGATAATTCTTTTTCGTATCATGCCGCAGGCACAGTTAACAACTCTTTGCCAGTTGTTGCTTTTATTATCAAAGGCATTGTATCTGCAAGCTCTGATGAACAGTTGGTTTACTATATCCTGCGGTATTCTTCCGCCGCATACGATATACGGAATAAGTCGCTGATAAACATCTTTTTTTGTTTTTTCGCCCGGCTTAAGCACACTTCCTTCTTCATTGCCATAAGCACAGGCGGCAATTTCGTATACAGAAAAAGAACGGCGTTTACCATAGCATATCCACGAGGTATCTCTATGCCATTTTTCAAGGTTAGAAAGATAATCAGAGGTTGCAACCTCAGCATATTCCGTCATTGAAAGTCTTCCCGTTGTAGCACTGTCGAACATAATCAAAAGAGTTTTAGAATCGCTTTTGTATTTGTTTTTGGTACCCGTAATAGAAGCTATCGTAAGCGTTTTGTTTATTTCGCCGGTGTTGCTTTCAGGAATATAACCATCTTCATCGTCATCAAAACTGCATCCCTCAAAAGGCTTTTGAATTTCTTCAAGATTATTTTCCCATACCAGAATGCACAGACCGTCTACAATATAGCCTTGTTTTTTTATCAGGCATTTAAGCGCATTGTGTAACTTCTGCGAGTAGTCAAAGCTGATTGCGGTAGCCTGAGTTTTATCTGCAAATCTTCCTCTATATGAAAAACCGCTTTCATCGTTTGTGGAAAACAGCTTTGCCTTATCGCCGGTATTTCGTATTTTAGACGGATGCTTATATGTTATACCGCCATGTTCGCCTGTAGCATAGCAAATATCCGAAGTTGCACAATCGCCGCAGGCATACGCTATATACGCTTGATACAAGCTCTCGTCTTTCCATAGCTTTTTTCCGTCAACGCTGAATCTCACAAAGCAATCTGCAGGATCGGTATTGGCTATCTTTTCATCGGATAATTTGCCTTTTTCATTCAAAGTGAATATCCCTGCATCAATCAGATCGGCAATTATAGTGCCTTTGGAAAGATAAGTGTATACAGCCTTTACTTCCTGCGGTGCAGAGCCTGACTCGCACCATTTTTTCAGATTTTCGATATACGCATTATAATAATCGCTGTTGTCGCTTTTTTTGACGTCTGCATACTTAGGATAATCGCCTGCAATATATATCAGTTTATCTGCAAGCGGATGCGGATTGATACCCGCTCCTCTGGACGATGAATCCTCTGTTACGGGAATTATTGTAACAGCATCTTCTTTTTCGACTTTTTCTGCGAATCCTATTGACGGTATAGTGCCATCTGAATTGATATCTATTGTAATTTGTGCATTCTGCGTCGAATGACAAAGCGGAAGTAAATTCCGGTCATTCGTTGAATTCAGAATGTCATATGCTCTCATCAATTCATCAGTCCAACTCAATATCATCACCCCCGCCTATAAAGTCGAATTCTTCAAGTCCGCTGAAATTATCAAGATCTTTATCAAACGGCTTTATTTTCATATCACGGATATGCCTTTTCCGAGATTCGGGAATATCATTCGGATGATCAAACTTTATAACCCCATCTTTCATAACAGGCCGCCAGAATCTGACGGTAAGTTTGCCCTTGTCTTCTTCCCTCTCAGCTTCGTCTGCATAAGTAATGCCATGATACATAAAGCCATATGGAATTTCAGTACCCTGATAATAGCTTACACCTTCATCATAGCTGCAAGGCTCGACATACCCCATACATTCTCTTGTACCGAGGAAAATATCACGCCTTCCGCCACGCTGTATCATGCGTTTTGCAATGTTATGATGCTTGTTTTCGTTCCGGTCTTTTTCAAGCTCGGGACGGTTGTCATTCCATTCAAAATGAGCTCTTACCCTGTACTCCACATCTTTAAGATAGGTGTAATACGAAAGGTCGTTGCCTCCGCCGTATTTGATCGGACGGATGCCCTTACGTTCCATAGAGATCTTATTCATAACCCTGCACTCGTCTATCACCCATATGATAGTCGGCTTCCAGTATACGCTCATGAGTATGCCTTTCAACGCCTCATAAGTAGGTATGGGATAACTGAATTTTTCTCCGCCAGGACGTGTCAGCACGTCTGCAAACAGTGCGAAATCTCCGCTCACCTTGAACTCGACAATATTATCGTGTTCGGTTTTGCTCAAAATTCTTACCTCCTTTATTTTCGGGCTTGTGCTTTCGCTTTTACCCGTATTTTGCATTTTAAAATTTATGTCAGCCTGTTCTAACAGACAGGTCACATATCGTGTTGTATATATCCGATATTTGAGGCAAACTCAGACGAACATTGCTTCCTGAGGTTTGCCCTCTGTACTTAGCCCTGTAGCGTTATTGTAAAACTCTTTTTTAAGCGCATAGATATACACTTTTTCATCCCGCCTTACCTTAATCTCGTTTAAAGCATCGTTTTCAGCAAGCTTTGTAAATGTATAATCGTATACATTTACAATGTATTGCTGTGCTTTACGCTGAAGCTCAAGAGCCTGCGATATAGTTGTTTCACCGTTAAGAGCTTCGATTATTCTGCTCGCCTCTTCATTATACGGCACTATTATATCAATAGAGTTATTCTCTATCATTCTGAAGTTATCGCCTGCTGTTTTGAACGCCTGTCTTGACTTCCAATTTCCTTTATCATTACTGAAAATTATATTGCAAGACAGCAGATCAAGAAGACTGTAATTTGAATTTATGATTTGATATTCAAGCATATCACCATTACTGTCACAGGCACAATCTTCATAGTAATCACGAAAATATCTTTTCATAATATCAACCGACAACAGTTGCTCACATCCGTATTTTCGTACTATCAAACCGCATTGGCGCTGTGCCTCTTTAAGTTTTCCGAGCTTTTCGATATATTCATCCTTCAGTTTGATTATATATACATTCCTGCGATCATCTTCACCGTTTCTGTTACATCTTCCTGCCGCCTGAGCTATGTTATCAAGACCTGCACTTGAACGTATTACGCATTTAAAGCTGATATCGACCCCTGCCTCTATAAGCTGTGTCGTTATGCATATCACACGTTCATTATTATCAAGCATACGGCGTATATCATCAATCGCCTTGCGTCTGTGCGCCGGACACATATTTGTGCTGAGGTGAACCACTTTTGCTTTGATTTCTTCTTCGTCATTAAGTTGCGTCACGTTCCTGAATATTTCTGCCGCCGCAGTTTTAGTGTTGACTACGAACAGAAGATTCCCGTTCTCACGGTACTTGTCCATACATATTACCGCAGCCTCTTCATAAGTATTTCCCTGATTATTCAGCAACGATACAACTTCAGTTCTTTTAAAATCTTCAAAATCCTTTGTATAATCCCCTGTCATCGAGCTATCTTTGTCAAGCATTATAGGATACTTGCACTGTTCAAATGTAGGTTGTGTTGCGGAACATAACACTATCGTGCATCCCATAAATTCGGAAAGAAAATTCATAGCAAGATTAAACAAATATACGCACCTTATCGGTATTGATTGCACTTCATCAATTATGATTACCGAATCAGTAAATCTGTGCATCCTTCTCAGAACTTCAGTCCTGGACGAGAATAATGTATCAAAGAACTGCACCATAGTAGTGCAAATAACCTGTTTATCCCAATGCCTGCAACGCAGCTCATATTCCTCAAGCTCGCCGGCAACCTCATCATTATTCTTATGCTTATTATCAATAATTTTGCTATACATATCGGAGTGATGCTCAAGGTAGTTATCATCTCCCGCTATCTCACGGATCACATCTCCATTCTGCTCAAGTATAGACATAAACGGAGAAATGTAAAAAATGCGTTCCTTTTTATGCTCAACAGCATATTCAATCGCAAAACGCAATGCCGAAAGCGTTTTGCCGCCACCTGTAGGAACAATAAGCTGAGCTATACCTACATCATTTTTGGCAAATGCACAGCATCTGTCCGAAATGTTCATTCGGAGTTTTGATATTAAACTGTCGCTTCCGGAAAATTTACTCAGCTTGTTATCCAAACGCTGTTTCATATCAAGCCAATTACGTTGTATTTCATTTTCAGACGGTTCTGTAATTTCAATACCTTCCATAAATTCGGCTGTCGCCGTCCTGTCAGCGTCAATAAGGCAGGACTCGGTCAGTCTTTCCAACAATCCGTGATAAAAAGCTAATGTTGTGAAATATTGTTTTCTGTCTTTGGCACAGCAGATTTCTTTCATCTTTTCAAAAAATCTGCGATATTCATCAGCCGCTTTATTAAGCAACTCATCAAGTTCGCTATCAGAGGTAAGCTCGCTTATGTTGCTCTTGATTTCGTCATAACGTTCATTTTTACTGCATCTGTAATCAAAATAATCATCATTGTTCCGTGTATACCAATCATTCAGTCCGTGATGAGAAATGATGATTCTCGCAATTAATCTTGTGACTTCTTTTTTATATTTATCATCATCGTTTGAAACCAGCTCCAAAAGAAATTTTGCTCCCGCATAGCTGTGATCGATTTCACCTCTTTTAATGCCGTTCGCGTGCTTTATATATCCGTCGAAATCGTTATTTAACTTTCCTGAGTCATGTAATAAAGCAGAAACGAAAACTGTACTTTCCATATTGAACGGGGCTGAATAACTACGAGCCAACAAAGCAGTTTTCTTACAATGCTCGCTGACTGTTTCTTCGGTAACACTTTCATTATCTAAGCCGCCTGTATTTTTTATATGAGCAATATGATCCATAATAATCCTCCATCGAATTATATTACTAAATTCAGTATACTATCAGCAAATGTAAATTTCAATGCTTTTCTGTAAGAAAAAGTAATTTCTTTGCCAATCATTGAAAGATTTTGTCGAATTTATTGAAATCACTTTATAGTTATGTGTAATTAATACTGATGTCAAGCGTAAAAATCAACAATTGCAAACAATATTTCTTATGCATAACCACAAATCCATTGCTTAGGTTAATATCATCTTGCATTTTTTTCGCTTAAACTATATAATATAAAAGTCCGGTGATAACATCGGTGGATTGAAATTAGTTCCGTGTTATTAATAGGTTCGGCACCAACCTGAGCCGCACAGTCGAAAGTCTGTGCGGCTCTCGTTGTGTAGAAGTGTAGAAGTGCATTCACCTTACCATTATAAATTTTACCATATCCCCTGTCCGATAAAATGGACATATATACAAAACTATCCCCATACAGCATTAAACTGTACGGGGATAGCTAATCTTTATCTAATTTTCATATCTCTCAGAGCGATATACTCCTCATCGACCTTATCGGTATAGCGGCTATCGACACCGGCGAGGAAAGCCGTTATATGCTTACAGCATTGACTGTAGAACTCATCTTCATAATGGACGATATGCGCACCGCCAAGTGCAAAGCGGTCATCGGCATAAAACCTTTTAGAAATATCAATTACACAGCAATCGGTAAGACGTGCGAATTCTTCTTCAAATCCGTTTATAAATGCTTTTTTGGTTTTGAATGTGTTATCGCTGTCGGATAACATTTCTAACCGATTGTCAAGCGAAATATAACGGTCTTTAAGATCGGCTTTAATTAAAATAATGTTTTTTCCATAGCGCTCTGTGACAAATTTGCAGAAGTTTTCAAGCGCTCTTTCGAGATATTCACGGCTTCTTTCGTTAAATAAATATGTGCTTTCGCATTTATCGGAAATCGACTTGTAAAAAGCTGTGCGAAGTATGAAATCATCCACCTCGAAAAGCGAATCGCCGCACTTACGCATATTGCAGATAAGGTCGTACATATCAACAATCAGCCATTCGGCATTACTGTCAGATAGAATGCGTTTTCCTTCGTGCAAAAATGCCTCTTTGACAGTGCGTCTTCGCCACTTACTGCCGCAGAATTTATCAGCCGACAAATCGTTGTCAAACGGTATTTCAGGCTCATCTGCAAGCAAAAACGGCTGCTTGAAAATGTACTTATCGACATATATGCCTGAGGAATTACGATTAACGGATTCACGGGAAATACAGCTGCCCCAGATGTCAACCAATACAGGTTTGTGCCGTGCTTCGTAGTCTTCAAGCAATTTGCGGTCGTTTCTGATAAGAAAAATATGTTCACAGTTATCGGGAACAGTATATTTGTAAACCCCAAAAAGTTTACGGGATAATTGCTTTTTCATAAGGAAGTTCTCATCGAAAACGATCTTTATATCATCGTAACTGCAATCGGAAATATCTCCGTCAATACACTCAGCCGCTTTTATCGCCGAGATAAGCCTTTCTGCACCGGCTTTAGCAGAAAGCAGGATTTTTGCATCATCATAGGTACGGATCTCATTTTCACGCAGATATACAAAATACTCGAAATTCTCTGCGACAAACCGCTTTGATGTAAGCTCTGCCATTCTGTCCGATAGATAATTTCTGTCAAGCAGTTCAGGTTGATAGGCTCTTGCTGTCATATTATCATAGTACTTTATGACACGCATAAGCTGCAGCCTTATTTCCGGTGCAGAAAAATATGTATCCTTGCGGATACGTTTTACCGCTGAGTTCAGCTTGATTCTTACATCATCGTAGAAAAGCGGCTCAAAGGACATCATATTGTCACTTTTCGACGACATAAAATAATTGCCGGAAACATCAATAACCACCGGCTGTAAAAGCGAAATAAGATAATCCTCATACAGCCTCAACCGCTTATTCAGCGCATTTCTGCTTTTACCGTTTCTTAGCTGATTTTCTATTACGCAGATATTGCTGAATTTTAAACGCACTAATATGATTTTATCCTTATCATATTTTGACAAGACAATTTTCGCATATTCTTTAAGTGCTGATTTTACTGTTTTTTCGTCAAAAGGCGGAGAAATTTTTTCAAGCCTGTCTTTATTGGAATTGTAAAAATCGGAAGAAATAAAACTGCCCGATGCCGTATAGAAGCTGTCGCCGTACTTGTAGCACGAAACAGCCGCCGCAGTATAAAGGTCGATTACGATATAATTGCTGTCTGAGCCGTCTAAAAACGATTTGAAATTTTTATTTATATCAATTTTATTTCTTTGGCTGCCGGATTTTCCCGAAAGATTGCTTTTTTTGCTTACAAGCGATAACGGCGACAGAATAAGAGCAGTATCATCATAAGAAAAACCGCTGTCACGGAAAATATTTCTCAGCACGGCTGAGCCTTGCAGCAAGAATTTAGGGTATTTTCGGATAACGCCCTCCTTGCCGAGTATATCTCTTATGCGATTTTCGGAAACCTGTTCTGTTTGCGTCAGCGACCCGTCAAGAACGCTTACCGTATATCCGTCGGAGGTATCCTTGCAAAGTGTCGGAATGCACGATATATCAGACTTTACTCCGCTTTCGGTCCTTGTGAGAATCAGATTTACAATTACACTCTCACGGTTTTCACGAAGCTCTTTCATAGATGACAAAAGATTGCCTAAAGAATAGAAGCACGTCACATCTCTGCCGGCGGATGTGTGTATTTTACCGACTTTCTGCATAACGTGCGGATGAGAACCAATAATAAGATCCACACCGCACTGTGCCATATATTCAGCCGTCTTTATCTGAGAATTTCGAACCGTAACGGAATTCATAACACCCCAGTGCTGATATGCGATTATATACTCTGCGCCTTCATTTTTAAGCGTTTCAACAAGCTGTCTGAAATGCTCAGGCTCATATTTCCCGATAATTTCGGGCGGTATATTTTTCTCAAGCCCGTTTGATATTGAATTTACTGCGACAAATCCTACCTTTATGCCGTTTATATCGGCAATATGAGTTTCATCGTCAAGCGTACCGATATTTGCCATACCGCTGTTTCTGATACGTTGTACGGTAGCGTGAAGTCCTTCAAGCCCTGTATCACAGTTATGATTATTTGCGGTTACCAGTGCATTGAATCCGCAGTTTTTCACTGCATCTATGAAAGTGGACGGAGAATTGCAATTGGGGCTTCCACTGTCTGTGCGTATCTTTTCATATTCAAACGGCGCTCCGTCAAAGCAGGTCGTTTCAAGCACTGCTACAGAATAATCGGCTGAGCTGACCGTATCTTTAAGCGTTCCGAATGCGTCTGTAAAATCAAGCGAACGCAAAGCGGCTTTCCGCTGATGCTCAAGCGAACACATTATATCGCCGCAGAGCATGATTCTTGCCGTAGCCGGATAGCGTGACATATCCCTGCCGACAACTATTTTAACAGTAAAAGTCTGACCGTCATCAGCCGTCAGCTTTATCTCAGCCGTACCGTCCGAAACGGCGGTAACCTGTCCGCCCTTTGTTACGGTCGCCACATTGCTGTCATCGCATTCAAAATTGACGGCAGGCACTTTATTTCTGCATTCCCATACTATCTGTGACGTTTCGCCCTTGTTCATCGTGATTACATTCTGAGCTTTAAGGTGATGGCACATCGGCGTAAATTCTGCCGGCTGTGACAGTTCGCCGTATACCTCTTTCCCGTCACGATAGCTGAACGCTTTTACCCGTACAAGATACTTTCTGCCGTTGCGAAACCCAAGTATCAGCTTTGAATTATTCTGCGCATAGCGTGTTTTAATGCACTTTTCCGGTTCATCTGCATTATAGAACTGCAATATATAGCCGTCTGCGCCCTCTACCGTCTGCCAGTCGGATCGCACCGATCCGTCATAAGCGGTAGCGAACAGGTTTTGCGGAGCTTTCAGCATGATAGTTACCTCCGTAGTTTACTTTTTGCTCAACGGTTTTCTTATTATCGAATGAGGAGGGAAAGAAACGGGATAGTCAAAGTACATCTTTTCTGTCGCACGGTTTGCTATCTCCGTCTGTTCGCCCTTTGAATTTATCAGATAAGGAATATCCAGCTTTACCGGCGTTTTTCCGGGCGACAGCACTTCAAGGTCATCGTGAACGGTAAAATAGTTTCTCTGCGTGATATTTACCCTGCCGTTCTCACAGCTGTCAACGACTCCGACAAAGTCGCACTCACGGATGTAGCCGCTGTTCTCGTAATACTGGTTTGCGTCATCCTTGTTGAAATAAAAGCCGGTGCAATACTGTCTGTGACTTACCTTATAAACTTCATCAACCGCCCACTTCGGAATCGGTTCACCGCTTTTCACTGCATCAAGCGCCGCTCTGTAGGCATTCGTTACCGTTGCCGTATAATATGCGGATTTCGCTCTGCCTTCAATCTTGAAGCTGGTAACGCCTGCATCCTTAAGTTCTTTAAGATGCTCTATCATACACATATCCTTAGCGTTAAGGATATAAGAGCCGCCATCGCCCTCCGACAGCTCATAGTAGTCGCCGGGGCGTTTTTCTTCAACTAAGTGATATTTCCAGCGACAAGGCTGAGCGCATTCGCCCTTGTTGGCATTTCTGCCTGTCATAAAAGCGGAAAGCAGGCATCTTCCTGAAAATGAAACGCACATTGCCCCGTGAACGAACACTTCAATATCCATATCATCAGGTATGTTATCCCTTATACGCTTTATATTTTCAATATCTACCTCACGGGCAAGCACTACTCTCTTTGCACCCATCTTGTACAGCTCGTTTGCAGTTACATAGTTTACTACTCCCGCCTGTGTAGAAACGTGGATCTCAAGATCGGGAACGGTACGCTTTATCAGAGCAATACAGCCGATGTCGCTTACTATTGCGGCATCTATTCCGCAGTCGTATGCGGTTTTTATAAATTCGGGGAGCAGTTCTATCTCATCGTTTGACGGAACGGTATTGCAGGTAAGATATACTCTTACACCCTTTGCGTGAGCGTATTCAACGCCATTCCTCAACGTTTCGGGATCGAATTTTGCCGCACCTGCTCTCATACCGAACATTGTACTTCCGAGATATACAGCGTCACAACCGTAATCAACGGCTGACATAAGACATTCAAGATCACCCGCAGGCGATAAAAGTTCTAACATAAACTTAACCTTTCTTTTACCTTATTATGACATTCCGCCGCAGAAAACTCTGCGGCGGAATATTGATTGTTTGATTATTCGGCTATCGCATGATCCAGTCCGCACTTGCGGAGATTCTCCTCATGCTCCGAAATAGTTTCTGCAAAATACATTTCTGTTGTGTCAGGGTCAGCACAGAAGTAGTAATAGCTTGTTTCAGGCGCATAAAGCACTGCCTTTATAGCGTCAAGTCCGGGGTTGCAGATAGGTCCTATCGGTATACCGTCACACTTATAGGTGTTATATGCGTCAAACATTTTCTGATCGTACTGCGATGAAGTGAGATGCGGTTTTATATGCTCATCAACATAATGTACGGTAACGTCCGATTCAAGATGTGGGAATGCGTCCGCATCAGCCATACGGTTGAAGAATACCGATGCAACATTGCCCATATTGGTCGTAGTATCTGCCTCACGCTGTGCTATCGAAGCGAGCGTTATGGTTTCGTCAAGCGTAAGCCCAAGCTCGCTCATACGGTTATAGTAACGTGCCGTCAGCTTGTTATTGAAGTTCTGATATATAATGTCAAGAGCATCTGCGGCATACTCGCTTGTATCAAGCTCTTTATTGTCCTCAAGGGCAGGAAGAATATAGAACTCGTATGTATCGGGGAATATATATCCTTCCATCTGATAATATTTCAGTTTTTTATTCTCAAGACGTTTCTGGAATTTATAAGTATCTCCGAGCGTCTTGCACTGCTCCATGAAATCTTCGGCACGGCAGACACGGTTATCCTCCATCATCTGAGCGATCTCATCAATAGTCATACCCTCGGTTATCTGTATTGAAACCGTCTGATTTACAGTAGACACTGTCTGCAGCTCAGAAATAAGCGCACTGTACGACATAGTTGTGTCAACCGTGAAAGTACCCTTTATGAACTTATCACCCTTGCCGAACATTTTGGTATAGAGCTTGAACACGTCCGGCATATTTATAATACCGAGATTTGCAAGATCCTGAGCGATTTCATCAGTTGTCGAATCCTCGTTTATATGTATCTCGGCCTGACAATAGGTTTTTCCGATACCCGTAAAATCAAGTGCCGACTTTACAATGTATGTAGCAAGAAACGCAGAAATTGATATGATAAAAACTGACAGCAGAACGCCTGTGAGAATATGTGAAAACGTTCTTCTATGGCGGTTTTTCGCTTTGATTTTCTTGTTGCGTTCTTTTTTTGCCGTAAGATATTCCTGATATTCTTCTTCGGTTACCTCGTCCTCCGCAGGCTCACCGTCCCCAGAAAGCGATTCTTCACTGCCCGGAACGCTTTCGTATCCGCTGTCATCAGATGAATCTTCGTTTCGCACTTTGCCTGTATGAAGCGCTTTTATCGAATCCATCATAATCGTGCGTTCTTCGGTGCTTTCGGTATTTTCATCCTTATGAGTTAAATCCATAGGATTATTCTCCATATTTTTGTCCTTTCCGTTTTTCTGTAATGACTATATCAACGCATCTGTCGTAATCATCGACAGGTATATCCTCCGTCAGAAATTCTTCATAGCATACTCCGACAGTATAGCCCTTGTAACCGTTTATAAATCTGTCATAATAGCCTTTGCCGTAACCGAGTCTGAAGCCTTTAGCATTAAAGCAGAGTGCAGGAACTATCAGCACGCTGTTTTCTGCACCGGCGGCATCAATCACAGCACAGCTCTTTTTCGGCTCGTCAATTCCGTACATACCTTTTTCAAGATCGTCAAACGTATGTATCACGCAAAACTCCATATTACTGCCGTCTATACATCTCGGTACAGCTACATTCTTTCCTGCTTTGAGACACTGCGTTATGAATTCTCTCGTATCCACCTCGCCGTCTGTCGAAACAAACGGCAGTATAGTATCCGCCGTCCGCACTTTTTCAAGGCTTAAAAGATTCTCGGTTATAGCGGCATTTTTAACAGCCGTTTCACTGTCGCAAAGCAGTTTTCGCTTCTGAAGCAAGGCTTTTCTCAGTTGTTTTTTCTGCTCGTTTACGCTCATCTGCACTGTAAAGACTTAGCTGTCTTTTCTGCTTTTCCTTCACCGCAGAGCAATGCTCCGAGTGCAAGTCCGAATTCTACAGCCGCACCTGCGCCCTTTGCGGTTACTATGTTTTCATCAATATTTACAAGGTCGCCCGTGAACATTGCACCCTCAAGGAATTGTTCAAAGCCGGGGAAGCAAGTTGCCTTTTTGCCTTTCAGAAGTCCCAGCTTTCCGATTATAGACGGAGCGGCACAGATAGCACCTATTGCTTTCGTATTATCGGCACAGAATTTTATAGCCGCCTGTACAACGGGGCTTTTCTCAAGATTGAGTGTTCCGGGCATACCGCCGGGAAGAACTATCATCTCGACCTTATCTGTCATAATAACATCGCTGTCGGTAATATCGGCAATAACTGTAATTCCGTGTGCGCCTGTAATCTTACCGCCGCCTATTCCGACGGTGACTACCTCTTTTCCGAATCTCTTTAAAATGTCAATCGGGGCAATTGCCTCGGTTTCTTCAAATCCGTCTGCTAAAAATACATATATCATTCTGATTGTCCTTTCCCGGCATTATAAACCGCACTGAACTTCTCAACCATAAAACACGGGTGATAAGACTTCTTCGCCTTGCGGAGATTCTCCTCTCCCATATCCTCTTCCCTGTTTATATATTCAAGTCCTTTACAGAACCTGTTTGCCATCATATAGTTAATCATCGGATATGCTCCGTCATAATCGGTAAACGCTTTTTCAACGTGGGTCACAAACGTGTCACTGCATTGCTGTTCGCCGTACGAAAATGCCTGTATCCTGCCATCGACTCTCAGGATTCCGCCGACAAGACCTAAGTCGAAGAAATGCTCGAGTCCTATTCCGACAGCACACATTTCCTCCGACTTATCCTCACTTTTATCGCAATCATTGCGTATGCACCATTCAAGGCTCATCTGCTTGCATTCGTCAATATTCTCCGGCGTAATATCCTCAAAGCTCCAGTTAAGCTGTTTGAAACGGTTTATATAATTACGCTTTGAATGCAGCTTCTTTCCGCCGAGCGTTGCAAGCGACTGCGACTGATACACATAGTCGTACAGATCTTCGCTTGTATCGAAGGTGAACATACCGGGATAACGCTGTTCGAGCATCTGCTTATCCTTTATATCCATACTGCAGAATTCAAACGGTATTCCCGTACTGTCACAGTAATTTTTAAGTTCTGAAAGCAGTGCGTCCGTATCGCCTTTTCCTGCAGGAAACACGAAACAGTTCCCGTGCTTTGATACATAAAAATCCTGAAAACGTCCTACAGTAATGTTGTAAACACCGCTCCACACAAAGTTGTTTGTGAAGTTATACTCACAACCTCTGAAATCAGACAGCTTCAGAAGCGGATCTATCCACTGCTTGTCGCTTAGTTCAATTTTCTTTAATTCCAACACTTTATATTACCTTGCTTTTGTCTGTTATCAGCCGTAAATCAGCGCCGATAATTCTTTATTTATCTTTTCGGGAGTGTAAGGATTTTCACCGTCCGAGCACGGCAGTATATACCAGCCCTTCTTGTCGGCTGTGTATAGCGCCGTTTCCCGACAAGCCTTAAGAAAAGCAACGTTGCTTTCGTGAATATCCTTCTTCGCCTCATCTCCGCCGTAACGTGCGGAAAGGAGCTTTTGCGACACCTCTACGGGCATATCCAGAAATATAATCCTTTCGGGACGTGGAATTGCGAATTTATCGTACTCGTAGTCCTCAAGCCACTCAAGGTACTCATCCCATCGGGATTTTTCCAGCTTTGCCATCTGATATATTGCATTTGAGGAGGTGTATCTTGCGGCTATTATGGTCTTGCCCGCTTTATAATCCTTTTCCCAGTCGGTCTTGTAGCTGATATAACGGTCTATCGCATAGAAACTGCCGGCCGTATATGCGCCCGTTCTGCCGTTTTCCTCGCAGAATTTACCGCTGAGATAGTCCTTGATTATCTCACCGCTTGCACTGTTATAATTCGGAAAGCTGATGAAACGGATATTGCTGTCTGCGCTTGCTTTCAGCATCTCAAGCTGTGTGCTTTTACCGCATCCGTCAAGCCCTTCTATAACAAACAGTTTTCCGCATTTTCCGTTATTGCCGTTCATACAAACACTCTCTCATAATATAGTATAGTTTTATTTTATCACAAAATCCGTGTCAAGTCAACTTAAAATAAACGCACAAAGTCTTTTGTGACTTTGTGCGTTAAAAAGCATTATTCAGCACATTGAACGTTCAACGGTGATTACGGCATTGAGCCTGCCGTCCTTTTCCGCAATTGCGTTCTTTATCATAAGAGCAAGCTCTCCATCCTTATATCTGAAACCGAAAGGCGTTACCAGATCGAAAATGACGTTTATCCTTGAAACCCCGTCAGTGATACGGAAATCGTGGATAGTAAGGTTGCTGTCGATATTTTTTATTATATCAAGAACCACCTTTTTCACTTCATCTGCCTTCTTATCGTCCACAACAACAGGATCCATGTGTATCGTAACACTGCATCTGTACTTTTCCCTGAGATCGTCCTCTATAAGATCTATAAGCTCGTGTGCAAGCATTATATCTGTTTTACTGCTTATTTCGGCATGGAGCGATATTACCATTCTGCCTACGCCGTAATCATGCACCATAAGATCGTGTACGCCGACTATTCCGTCATAGTTCATTACAGTGTTTTCAATTTCCTCCACCAGTTCCTTTTTAGGCTTTGTGCCAAGCAGCGGAGTAAGACTTTCCTTGAATGTGTTGAAGCCTGTATATAGGATAAAAAGCGCAACAATGATACCCGCGTATGAATCAAGCTCAAAACCGCTGAACAGCTGTATGAACATACAGATGATTACTACCGATGTAGAAATGCAGTCGGACAGCGAATCTGCCGCTGCGGCTTTCATTGTGGCACTGTCTATTTTCCGACCGAGCTTTGTGTTGAACAGTGCCATCCACAGCTTCACAAGAAGCGACGCTCCAAGCACCGATACGGCGAGTATGCTGAACTCCGACTTTTCGGGCGAGAAGATTTTTTCGACCGAGCTTTTACCAAGCTCAAAGCCCATCATCATTATGATAAAAGAAATTATTATACCCGAAACATACTCCATTCTGCCGTGACCGTAGGGATGTTCGCTGTCTGCAGGCATTCCTGCCATTTTAAAGCCGACAAAGGTCATTATTGATGAACCTGCGTCTGAAAGGTTATTGAATGCGTCTGCGATTACGGAGATACCGCCTGATAATATACCTGCAATCAGCTTTCCGAGAAACAAAAGTATGTTAAGTACAATACCGGTAAATGCTCCGAGATACCCGTAACGCTTTCTGACAGCGGGATCGGATGTGTTTTTGCTGTCCTTTACGAACAGTTTTATAAGCAGATTAGTCATGACTATCCCCCCATATTACACGAATACGGAGCAACATAATGCGTTGCTCCGTATCGGATATTTAAGTTTTATCCGGATCAATCCTTATTGCCCATAAGCAGTACCATTACCGCCTTCTGTGCGTGGAGTCTGTTTTCAGCCTCGTCAAAGATTTCGTTTGCGTGTTCTTCGAATACCTTGGCTGTAATTTCTTCTTCTCTGTGTGCGGGCAGGCAATGCTGTACCATAGCGTCGGGCTTAGCGACAGCCATAACCTCATCGTTTATCTGGAAGCCCTTGAATGCTTTCTTTCTGATTTCGGCTTCGCCTTCCTGACCCATAGATGCCCATACGTCTGTGAAGATAACGTCTGCGTCCTTTGCGGCCTTTATCGGATCGTCTGTCAGTTCAAAGCAGTCATACTTCTTAGCAAACGCAAGTGTTGTAGCGGCAGGGTGGTAGTTCTCAGGGCAGGCAACAGATACGCTCATACCCGTCTTTAAGCCGCCTACAATGAGCGAGTTTGCCATATTGTTGCCGTCGCCTATGTAGCACATCTTAAGACCGTCAAGCTTACCCTTGTACTCACGGATCGTCATAAGGTCAGCAAGCACCTGGCAAGGATGAGAAAGGTCTGTAAGACCGTTGATTATCGGGATATTGCCGTATTCCGCAAGATTTTCAACCTCAGCCTGATCGAATGTTCTTATCATAATACCGTCAATGTAGCGTGATAAAACTCTTGCGGTATCCTGTATAGGCTCGCCTCTGCCAATCTGCATATCGCTTGCTGAAAGGTAAAGGGGATTGCCGCCGAGCTGATACATACCTGTTTCAAAAGAAACTCTTGTTCTTGTAGAAGCCTTGCGGAAGATCATACCGAGCGTCTTGCCCTTTAAATGATCGTGAGGAATGCCGTGCTTAAGCTCATACTTGAGCTGATCTGCGAGATTGAGAATCTCAATGATCTCCTCTGTGCTGAGATCCATCATCTTAAGTAAATGTTTCATAATTTTTTCCTTTCGGTTTTAGTTTTTATTTTATTTTAAAAGCTCTGCGAGTATTTCAAGACCTCTGTCAATATCCTCATAAGAGATAGTGAGCGGAGGAAGAAGTCTTAACTTTTCCTTTGCGGTAAGGATAAGAAGTCCGTGTTCAAGAGCGGCATTCAGTATATCCTTTGCATTCTTTGTCTTTAGCTTTATGCCGATCATAAGGCCCATACCTGTAACCGATTCGACCTCGGGTATCTCTTTCAGCTTTCCGGCTATATATCTTCCCTTATCTGCAACCTGTGACAAGAAAATCGGATCTGCCGCTTTCTTCAGCACCTCAATTGCGCCTGCACAAGCGATAGGATTTCCGCCGAATGTCGAACCGTGTGTTCCGGGAGTTAGTACACCTGCGCACTTGTCACCGCTGAGGCACGCACCCATCGGGATACCGCCTGCTATGCCCTTTGCAAGCGTAATTATATCGGCTTTCTTTCCGAAATTATCGCCCGCAAGGAATTTACCCGTTCTGCCGACACCCGTCTGTACTTCGTCCGAAATTGTCAGCACATCACGCTCGGCGCAAAGCTCAAATATTGCGTCAACGAACTTCTGCTCCAGCGGCACAACACCGCCCTCGCCCTGTATATATTCGAACATTACGGCGCATACCGTATCATCGAGCTTCGCCTTAAGATCCTCTATATTGTTCGCTTCAACGTTTATAAATCCGTCAACAAACGGGAAGAAGTAGTTGTGGAACACGTCCTGTCCCGTAGCCGACAGCGTGCAGAGCGTTCTGCCGTGAAATGAATTTACAAGAGTGATTATATTGTGTCTGCCCTTGCCGTATTTGTCGAAGCTGTACTTTCTTGCTATCTTGATAGCACATTCATTTGCCTCGGCGCCGCTGTTGCAAAGGAACATATTCTTCATTCCTGCCGCTTCCGATAATCTCTCGGCAAACTCAGCCTGTACCTTTGTATAATAATAATTTGAGGTATGCTGTATACTGCGTACCTGTTCACACACAGCGTCAGCCCATTCCTTGTTGCAGTAACCGAGCGAGTTTGTGCCGATACCGCTTCCGAAATCTATATACGTCTTGCCGTTTTCGTCAACTGCCTTGTCATCCTCGCCCTTGTCAAGAACAACATTCAGCCTGCCGTATGATCCCATTATATGAGAATTGAATTTATCTATAGTATTCATATCTGTCCTTTCCGCCTGCATCGGTGCCTCAGATAATCATAGTACCTGCGCCCTCGTTTGTAAGCAACTCTATAAGTATTGAATGAGGTATTCTGCCGTCAATGATATTTGCTTTCTTTACGCCTCTGCGGACAGCCTCGACACAGCAATCTATCTTAGGTATCATACCGCCTGAGATTATGCCCTGCTTTTTGAGATAAGGCACTTCTGAAACTCCGACAGTATGTATAAGCGTGCTGTCATCGTCCTTATCCTCAAGAAGTCCCTTTATATCTGTCATAAGGATAAGGTTTTCGGATTTCATCTCAGCCGCAATTCTTGCCGCCGCCGTATCAGCATTGATATTGTATACGGTTCCGTCCTTGCCTGCCGCAACAGTCGAAATTACAGGGATATAGCCCTTTTCGAGAACATCGTTTATAATGTTTACGTTTACCTGAGTAATCTCGCCTACAAGACCTAAATCCGGATCAAGCTGTTCTGCCTCTATCATATGGTCGTCAAGACCGCAAAGACCTACCGCTCTGCCCTTGTGGCTGTAAAGCAGATCGACAAGATCCTTGTTTACCTTACCGCAAAGCACCATCTGAACGATGTTTATCGTTTCTTCATCGGTGTAACGAAGGCCGTTTACAAACTTGCTCTCCTTGCCGACCTTTTTCAGCATTGCGTTTATTTCGGGTCCGCCGCCGTGCACAAGCACTATCTTGATACCGCAGAGCGACAGCAGAACAAGGTCAGACATTACCGCCTGCTTCAGCTTATCGTTTGTCATTGCGTTACCGCCGTACTTGACTACTACTACCTTGTTTGAATACTGCTGTATATAAGGAAGTGCGTCGCTGAGTATACTTGCTCTCTTTTCGTTTTCAAGTTCCATCTTCTTTTGTCCTTTCGGTGTCAGCTTCTGTATTCTGCGTTTATCTTTACATATTCATAAGTCAGATCGCAACCCCACGCTACCGATTTATCGGCACCGTCGTGCATATCAATCCTGATAACAATTTCATCTTCTGAAAGTATCTTGAATGCTTCGTCCTCCGAGAAGTCAACACCTGCGCCGTTCTCGCAGACCTTTACACTACCCTTTGAAGATGACAGAACGACCTCGACCTTCGAAATATCAAAATCGCCCTCGGCATAACCTATCGCACAGAGAATACGTCCCCAGTTGGCGTCCGCCGCAAATATAGCCGCCTTTAAAAGACTGCTGTTTATAACAGACAGTGCAACGCTCTTTGCAACAGCTTCTGTAGGTGCGTGGTCAACAACGCATTCCATCAGCTTCGTTGCACCCTCGCCGTCACGGGCGGTTTCTCTTGCAAGGTTCATCATTACAGCGTAAAGACCGTTTATGAACACTTCATAATCCTTGTCCTCTGCCGTTATTTCCTTGTTTTCTGCAAGTCCCGACGCCATTATGCACAGTGTATCGTTTGTGGATGTATCACCGTCCACGCTTACCATATTGTAAGTAATGTCGGCTGTTCTTTTCAGTGCCTTATGCAGAAGCTCCGCATTTATCTTTACATCGGTTGTGATAAAAGCAAGCATTGTAGCCATATTGGGATTTATCATACCACTGCCCTTGCTGATACCGCCGATGTGACAGGTCTTGCCGTCAAGCGTAAACTCTACCGCAAGTTCCTTTTTGCGTGTATCGGTCGTCATTATCGCCTCGCACGCAAGCGAGCTTCCGTCCTCACTTATGCTGTCTACAAGCGTCTTGATATTGTTCTTCACAGGGTCGATCGACAGCTTCTGTCCGATAACGCCTGTAGAGCCTACTATCATATCGTTCTTATCAATACCGAGTTCGTTCGCACAAAGCTCGCACATCTGCTCTGCGATCTCAATGCCGTTTGAGTTACAGGTGTTTGCGTTGCCGCTGTTTACGATAACAGCCTGAGCGATACCGTTCTTGAGGTGCTCCTTTGTAACGATTATCGGCGCACCCTTCACCTTGTTCTGCGTGTAGATTGCCGCCGCAGTACACTTTGTGTCACAGCTTATCACAGCAAGGTCACGCTTTTTCGAGCCGGGCTTTATGCCGACATTGATACCGCCCGCCTTAAAGCCTTTTGCGGCGCATACGCCCTTATCCACTAATTTATAATTATCAAATTCAACCATTGTTATTACCTCACTTATTATACAAGTCCGGTCGTTTCGTCAATGCCCATCATTATGTTAAGGCACTGAACAGCCGCACCGCTTGCGCCCTTGCCTAAGTTATCAAGTCTTGAGCAAAGCACTATACGGTCATCGTTTCCGCAAACGAATATCTCCATATTGTTCTTACCCGATAATGTGTTTGCGGCAAGGAAACCGTTTTCAAGAACGCCCTCGCCCATAACAGGCATTACCTTTACAAGATTTGCGTCTGCATAATGCTCCGTGAAAGCCTTATGAATATCGGCAAGCGTATATTTCTTCGGCAGAAGTCTTGTGAGTACCGGAACAGTTACGACCATACCGCTGAAATAATCGCATATCAGAGGATTGAACACAGGCTTGTAATCAAGTCCGCTTATCTTCATCATTTCAGGTAAGTGCTTATGCTCCTGAGGAAGCGCATACTGTCTTGGGCTGTAAAATTCTTCGGGCTTTTCATCGCTTTCGTACACTGCGATAGCCTTCTTTCCAGCTCCGCTGTAACCGGATACCGCATGAGCGACAACAGGATAATCGCTCGGCATTATGCCTGCCTTTACAAGCGGATATACAAGCGAAATAAAACCGCTTGCATAACAGCCGGGAACAGCCACTCTCGATGAAGCCGCAATCTTTTCTCTGTGCTGCTTTGAAAGCTCAGGAAAACCGTATGCCCAGTCGGGATTTGTCCGATGTGCCGTAGAAGCATCTATAATTCGGACGTTACTGCCCTTTGCAAGCTCTACCGCCTCTCTTGCGGCGGCATCGGGTAGACAAAGGAACGTGAAATCGGACGAGCATATAAACTTCTTACGCTCATCGTTATCCTTTCTCTTGTCCTCATCTATCTTCATTATTTCAATATCGTTTCTGTCCTTGAAACGTTCGAGAATTTTAAGTCCGGTCGTTCCTTCCTGACCGTCAATATACACCTTTACGCTCATATAAGCACCTCTTATTTTTTAAGAAATCTTGTCATTCCGCAGCCACGTTCATCATTAGGTCTGCGCATAAATCCGAGCTTTTCGTAGAACGGCTCTTTATCCTTTGCCGCCATAAGATTTATCATTATCGTTTCGCCCTCGTCAGCTACCGACAACGCCTTGTCCATAAGCCTTGAAAGCATCTCTCTGCCTATTCCCTGTCCCTGATATTCGGGACGTACAATAACATCGCTGATAAAGAACTGATAGCCTCCGTCGCCGACTACCCTTGCCGAGCCGACTTCCTTTTCTCCGTCAAGCGCCGTTATCGCAAACACCGAGCTTTTAAGCGCACAGTTAAGCTGTCTTGGCGAAAGCTCATACCAGCCTACGCTTCGTCTGAACGAATTTATATCGTGCGGCAATCTGTATTCATAAGTTATCATCAGATGTTGATACCGCCCAGTCTGTCTTCAAGCTCAGCTATCTGACGCTTTACCGCATCTGGAGCGGGTCCGCCGTCAACGCCTCTTTGCATAACGCAGGTATCAAGGCTGATAGCGTCATATACGTCATTATCAAACGTTTCGCACAGCTTCTTGTATTCTTCTATCGGGAGCTGTTCAAGCGTTGTATTCTTCTCTATGCAAAGTGCAACGAGTGTACCGGTTATCTTATATGCCGTTCTGAAAGGAAGTCCCTTCTTTACAAGATAGTCTGCACAGTCTGTAGCGTTGATAAAGCCCTTTGCGGCGGCAGTACGCATATTGTCTTTAAGTACCGTCATAGTCGCAAGCATAGGAGTAAATGTCGAGATACACAGCTTTACTGTGTCTACTGCGTCAAATATTGCCTCCTTGTCCTCCTGCATATCCTTGTTGTATGCAAGCGGAAGTCCCTTCATCATTGTTAGAAGCGTCTGCAGATCGCCGTATACCCTTGCCGTCTTGCCTCTTATAAGTTCCGTAACATCGGGGTTCTTCTTCTGCGGCATTATCGAACTGCCTGTAGAATATGCGTCGTCAAGTTCAATAAACTTGAACTCCCACGAGCACCACATGATTATCTCTTCCGAAAATCTCGAAAGGTGCATCATAAGCATTGAAATATCAGAGCATAACTCAACGCAGAAATCCCTGTCGGATACGCCGTCAAGGCTGTTCATCGTAATATCCCTGAAGCCGAGAAGTTCGGCCGTTCTCTTTCTGTTGAGAGGATATGTAGTGCCTGCAAGCGCACACGAACCGAGCGGCATTACATCCATTCTTTCCTTACAGTCTGCAAGTCTTGTCAGATCTCTTGTCAGCATCTGTGCATATGCCATAAGATGATGTGCGAATGTAACAGGCTGTGCACGCTGTAAATGGGTGTAGCCCGGCATTACAGTTTCGGTGTGCTGCTTTGCAATATCTATAACAGTGTTTATAAGCTCACGGACAAGCGTTGCTATTTCATCGACTTCATCCTTGAGATAGAGCTTTATATCAAGAGCCACCTGATCGTTTCTGCTCCTTGCGGTGTGCAGACGCTTTCCCGCATCGCCTATTCGTGCGGTAAGCTCAGCCTCAACGAACATATGAATATCTTCCGCATTGGGATCGAAATGCAGTGTTCCGTTTTCAATATCACTTAAAATTCCGTTAAGACCTTCTATTATCACCTTGCTGTCCGCAGGGTCGATAATGCCGCACTCACCGAGCATGGTTGCGTGTGCTATAGAGCCTTTTATATCATGCTTGTACATTCTTGCATCAAATGAGATGGAAGAATTGAAATCGTTGACCTTTGAGTCAACCTCCTTTGAAAATCTTCCCGCCCACATCATTTTAGACATACTGTTATTTCCTTTCAGATTTATGTTCATAACGCAAAAAGCGTTTTGTTTTTTCCGTTATAAATATAAAAGTAATTAAAACGCTTTTTAAAACACAGCCGTACCGACCGTGTTTTAAATCGCATCTTAAAAACCGTAAAAGCCGCAAGGCATAGTTTTACACCTTGCGGGATTTACCGTAACGCTTTTAAAGCTTACTTATTGTTTCTCTCAGCGTCAAGCAGAGCCTTGACCTTTATCGGCAGACCGAACAGGTTGATAAAGCCCTTTGAATCTGTCTGATCGTAAACATCGTCCTCACCGAATGAAGCGAAGTCTTCGCTGTACAGTGTGTAGGGTGATGTAACGCCTGCGTTGATGATGTTACCCTTGTAGAGCTTGAGCTTAACGTCGCCTGTAACAGTTTCCTGTGTCTTGTCAACGAAAGCGTCCATAGCCTCTCTTAAAGGTGTGTACCACTGACCGTTATATACGATGTCTGCATACTTCTGTGCAAGACCGTACTTGTAGTGCTGTGTTTCCTTATCAAGACAGATAGTTTCGAGAACTTCGTGAGCGTGATAAAGGATTGTTCCGCCGGGAGTTTCGTAAACGCCTCTCGACTTCATACCTACAAGTCTGTTTTCAACAACGTCGAACAGACCGATGCCATTCTCGCCGCCGAGCTTGTTAAGAGTCTTGATAAGCTTTACGCCGTCCATCTTTTCGCCGTTAAGCGAAGTGGGGATACCTTTTTCAAAGTGTATTGTAACATATGTGGGCTTGTCGGGAGCCTGCTCTGGTGAAACGCCAAGTTCAAGGAAGCCTTTCTTATTGTACTGAGGCTCGTTTGCGGGGTCTTCAAGGTCAAGGCCTTCGTGTGATAAGTGCCAGAGGTTCATATCCTTTGAGTAGTTGGTTTCACGTGTAATCTTTATCGGAACATTGTGTGCCTCTGCATACTCGATTTCCTGATCTCTTGACTTGATATCCCATATTCTCCAGGGAGCGATAATCTCAAGCTCGGGTGCGAGAGCCTTGATAGTAAGCTCAAAACGTACCTGGTCGTTACCCTTACCTGTGCAGCCGTGGCAGATAGCGTCAGCGCCTTCCTTCTTAGCTATCTCAACAAGTCTTTTAGCTATAGGAGGACGAGCGAACGAAGTACCGAGCAGATAGCCCTCGTACTTTGCGCCTGCCTTGAGTGTGGGGAATATGAAGTCGTTTACGAATTCGTCCTGTATATCTTCTATGTAGAGCTTTGATGCGCCTGTCTTCTTAGCTCTTTCTTCAAGACCTACTATTTCAGAGTCCTGTCCTACGTTACCTGCTACGCAGATTACTTCACAGCCGGGATAATTCTCGTGTAACCACGGAATGATGATGGACGTATCAAGTCCGCCTGAATAAGCAAGTACGATCTTTTTGATTTCTTTAGCCATTTTATTATTTCCTTTCTATCTCACAGACGCTTTCGGGCGTTCTGCTTTCTGATTTAACTTACATTGAATATTATACACCTTTTCACATCAAAGTCAAGTATTTTTATGCACAAAACTGCATAATATACTGCATATAGTGAATAATTGTTGAATTTTAGCGAATTTTTATGTATTTTTTTGATTGACAAGCCGTAAATGTAAGGATATAATAATAGTAAAAGGAAATTCAGTCGGAGGAATTATGGAACTTAAGGACAAGCTGGAAATACTTATTAAAAGAAACGGCTATAAAAAGACGGACTTTGCGTCTGCCGTATCCATAACCTACAGAGCGCTTGCGAACTACATAAGCGGTGCAAGGACCCCGAGAGCAAAAACGCTGTCGGATATGGCGGTACTGCTCGGCGTCAGCGAGGAGTTGCTGACAGACGACACTGTGGATCTGATACTGTCAGGCGATGAAAAGCTGTATTTCAACGGAACTTCTCCGATAGAAACAAGAGAAAAGGCCGATGTGCTTCTGAACGAAGTATCGGCTATGCTTGACGATGAGGATTTCACCGAAAACGATAAGACAACATTCTTTTCCTGTATCGCAGAAAAATATTTTGCAGGAAAAGCAAAAAATCATAAAGAAACTATTGACAATGCAGTATGACGGTGTTATAATACAAACAGTTGAACAACCGTTCAAATGAAATGAGGTTAAAATGGCGGTCAGCAAATCAGAAAAATCGGAAAATATCACTGCAAAAGACGAAAATGAATTCTGTAACTGCAATGTGATACACGAGGACGTAGTAAACTATGTGCGTGAGAGAATGCTTGAACAGATGCAGTTTGAAAAGCTGTCAATGTTCTTCAAAGCTATAAGCGATGAAACAAGGATAAAAATCCTCTACTCGCTGTCACGCTCAAAAATGTGCGTGTGCGACCTCGCCGCCCTGCTCGGAATGACAGCATCGGCAATCTCTCACCAGCTGAGAGTATTACGGCAGGCAGAGCTTGTTCGCAGTGAAAAGCAAGGCAAGGTCGTTTACTATATGCTCAGCGACAACCATGTAAACACGGTGTTCAGCAATGCGCTTGAACATATTATGGAGTAAAACGGGAAAAATCAAAGGAGATGGCATCTCCTGTTTTTTCGGGCAATACATTTGAACAGTTACTCAATTGTTCAAAACTTCAACCATATCAAAGGTGGTAGCTTATGAAAAGAATCTATATTTTAGAAGGTCTTGACTGCGCTCACTGTGCAGAGGAGATCCGTGCGGAAGTCGAAAAGGACGAACGTGTAAAATCGGCGGGAATGAACTTTATGAAGCAGGAACTTACCGTTGAAGCGGAAAATTCGTGTTCGCCCGATGAGCTTATGACAACGGTCACCAAAGTTGTCGCAAAGCACGAACCCGATGTAACCGTAAAAGAAAGACAGACTTTTAAAGAAAAGAAATATATTATAGACGGTCTTGACTGCGCACAGTGTGCGGAAGAAGTAAGAGAAGCTGTCGAAAAATCCGACTATGCGAACGGCGCAAAGATGAATTTCATCAAAAAGGAACTTACCGTAACACCATCAAGGATAATTTCCGACAAGGAGTTGTTAAAGCTGGTGACCGCAACGGTAACTGCCGTTGAACCCGATGTAACGGTCAGCGAAAAGGAAAACCATGTTGAGAAAAAGGTAAGCTATACTAAAGATATAGTCAAGATGATAAGCGCAGGCATTCTGTTCATAGTCGCTTTTATCCTTGAAAAAACTATCGGTACAGAGCAGCTTGTGCCGCAGATAGCGATACTTACGATGTATCTTGCGGCTTACGTTATCTGCGGACTTGAGGTAGCAATCACTTCAATAAAAGCAATAGCAAAGAAGAATTTCTTCAACGAAAACACGCTTATGCTTATCGCAAGCATCGGTGCTATCGTACTCGGAGAATACGAAGAAGCGGTCGCCGTTATGCTGTTCTACACTGTCGGAGAATTCTTCCAGTCGATAGCCGTGAACAAGTCAAGAAGAAGCATATCTTCTCTTATCAAGACAAAGCCCGAAACAGCCGATGTTCTTATTGACGGCGAATATATAACAGTCGATCCCGAAAACGTTGAAACCGACAGTATAATAAGAGTAAAGCCCGGTGAAAAAATACCGCTTGACGGCATTGTCGAAAGCGGTAACACATCAATAGATACATCAGCCCTCACAGGCGAGAGTTTACCGAGAGATATTACGGTAGGTGATGAAGTTCCGGCAGGTGCTATCAACATTTCAGGCGTTATCACGCTTAGAACAACACGCCGGTTCACCGACAGCACGGTATACAAAATGCTTCAGATGGTCGAGTCTGCCGTTGAGAAAAAGACAAAGACGGAGAACTTCATCTCGGTATTTGCAAAATACTACACCCCCATAGTCGTACTTGCGGCGGTGATAATATCGCTTATCCCTCCCCTGTTCACCGGCTTTGATTTCATAACGTGGGTACAAAGAGGTCTTATCTTCCTCGTAATCTCCTGCCCGTGCGCACTTGTCATTTCTGTTCCGCTCGGATACTTTGCAGGAATCGGCAAGGCTTCGTCAAAAGGTATACTGGTTAAAGGCAGTAACTACCTTGAAGCAATCTCAAAGGCTAAGGTCGTACTGTTTGATAAGACAGGCACGCTTACAAAAGGTCAGTTTGAGGTTACAAGAACAGAGCCTGCAGGAATGAGCAAGGATGAGCTGTTACGATATGCGGCTTATGCCGAGAGCAACTCCAACCACCCTATAGCCGTTTCGGTAAGAAAGGCATACGGTGCGGATATTGACCAGTCGCAGATTACTCAGTGCAGTGAGATAGCCGGCAAGGGTATCAAGGCTGTGATTTCCGGTGCGACAGTTCTCTGCGGTAACAGCAGACTTATGGCTGACTACAGCATAAACTGCCCCGAAGCAAACGGCACAGTGCTTTATGTGGCTGTTGACAATAAATATGCAGGTCTTATCGAAATCGCAGATATGCCTAAGGAACACTCGGCTGAAGCCGTAAAGATGCTTAAAAATCACGGTGTGAAGGTCGTAATGCTCACAGGCGACAATAAATCTGCGGCGGCTGCGGCGGCTGAAAAGCTCGGTATCACAGATTACTACGCAGAGCTTCTCCCCGAAAACAAGAGCGAAATTACGCTTAAGATGAAATCGGAGCTTCCTGACAATGAAAAGGTAATGTTTGTAGGCGACGGCATAAATGACGCTCCGGTTATCGCATCTGCCGACATAGGCGTTGCAATGGGCGGCTCGGGCGCAGACAGTGCCATAGAAACCGCAGACTGCGTTCTTATGAAGGACGACCCAATGCAGCTTGCCGACGCATTTGCAATCAGCAAAAAAACAAACCGCATAGTTCTCCAGAATATCATATTTGCTCTCGGTGTAAAGCTGATAATTCAGGTACTCGGCGTTTTAGGTCTTGCTAATATGTGGGCGGCTGTTTTCGCAGATGTTGGCGTTTCGATAATCGCTATCTTCAATTCATTAAGACTTATGAGAAAGTAAATAAAACATTTACCGCCCGTGTTTGCTCATTGCATTCACAGGCGGTATTCTTTACTTATTTTTTCTGAGCTTCTTCCTTGTCAGCTCATAACTCATATCGACAAGCATCCTTAGTTTTTCATCGGGTACTCTTTCATCAAGAGCGACCGTTATCCAGTTTTCCTTATTCATATGATACGCAGGATAAAAGCCCTGCTCCAGCCTCAGCGACCCGATAAGGATAGGGTCGCACTTGAGATTTACGACATCTATAACACCTTGCCCGTCAAGTCCGAGCCTGCTTTCAGGCAAATCCATTATCATAGCAAACCACTTTTTCGTATCATTATGACGGTACGCCTGAAAACCGGGATTCTTTTCAAACAATCTTTCGGCTCTGATGCCGTAATAGTCGGTTATGTATTTGTCAAGCTGTGAACGATTCATTACCGCTCCTTCTTTACCGTGTATATTCCGCCCGCACCGCAGGATACAGCACCGCTTATTTCAAGGTCGGCGAGTATCTCGCTGAGTTCCCCGAATGATAAGCTGCAGGCAGAAAGCAATGTATCAAGCGTTACTCCGTCACTGTTTGCGATGATACCGAGAATTTCAGCGGCTTCCGATGCGTTTCCGGCGGCTTCCGCAATTTGTCCGCTCTGTTTTTCTTTCTTATCCGTTACCGGCTCTGCCTCACTCACATCCGTGTTATCGACTTCGGCAATCGGCGCTATTATAGGAATTCTTTCTTTTACTGCCGTGTCATTCAGTGTAGCAGGCTTTCCCGCTTTTTTCCGCTTTTTCAGCACATTTTCGGGAGTTACCCGGAAATAATCTATTTCCTTTTCCTTATCCTTGACACCTGTAATTTTAAAGCGTGGTGCATCTGCCGCCTTCACCTTAGGCAGAGGCTTCTTCTCATCTTTTTTCGCAAGCTCAGGTTCCTTTGCTTCACAAACCGTCGGCATATTCTCAGCAGGCGCTGTTTCCCTGACATCCTCGTGCATCACAAAGCTTGTCAGCTGTTCCTTATCAAGATATGTATCGTCGATTATGTCACGATAAGTAGGATAAAACTCATTGATAATATCATAGAAATCATAAACGGAATGCGCCCCGTCACGCAAAAATCTGATAACACGGCTGTATTTCTTATCCAGCGTATCGTCAGGTATAGTAAAGAATACCTCTCTGTCCTGCTCGAACGCATGGTTTGCAGTGATAAGGCTTCCGCTTCCGTTGTAGCCGCCTATCACGACAGTACCCTTTGAAAGCCCTGAAATAATACGGTTTCTGAATTTGAAATAATCGGAATTGCACGGTGTGTCCGGAAGCAGCTCCGACAGAATAAGTCCGCCGTTGTCGATTATGTTCTTTCTCAGCCCGAATGAATTATTCGGATAATCAATAGTTATTCCGCAGGCAAGCACAGCCACGGTCGGCTTGCTGTGACGGATGCTGTTGTTGTGTGCTATCCTGTCTATACCCAGTGCAAAACCGCTTACAAGAACAATGTCGCTTCTTGCAAGATTGTAGCATATGTTTTCCGCAAGCCTTATCGCATTGCCAAACGGCTTTCTGGGTCCTACTATCGACACTGCCAGCTTACCTTGCAGGCAGTTTATATCTCCCGCAGTAAACAGCAGAACGGGCGGATTATATATATTCTTAAGCTGTTCGGGATAATTCCTGTCGTCAATTGTGACAATGCCGATATTATTCCCGGCGCAATAATCCATTATCACCTTTGAGCGTTCGAGCGACGCTCTGCGGACATACTCGTGACGGTTAGAAGGTATATGCGACATATCGCCGCTGCTGATATGCTCATACGCAAGTCTTGCATTACCGTATGCCTTTATCACCTCGTGAATTTTCGGGTTACCGCCGCCGAATATCTGCAACAGATAGATGTAATACTCCATAAAGCCCTCTAAAACTATCGCCGCAAGTATTACCTGCGGCGAATTCTGTCATTAACTGTTTTTCTTGTTATCCTCGTTACGAATCTGTACCCTTCTTATCTTGCCGCTGATAGTTTTGGGAAGCTCGTCAACGAACTCCACTATTCTCGGATATTTATAAGGCGCAGTGTTCTTCTTGACGTAAGTCTGAAGCTCTTTTTTAAGCTCTTCGGACGGTTCATAGCCTCTTGCAAGAACGATTGTTGCCTTTACCACCTGACCTCTTATAGGGTCGGGTGCACCCGTAACGGCACACTCAAGTACAGACGGGTGTGCTATCAGAACGCTTTCAATCTCGAAAGGTCCTATACGGTAACCGCTCGCCTTGATAACATCATCATTTCTTCCGACATACCAGAAGTAGCCGTCCTCATCCTTCCAAGCAGTATCGCCTGTATGATACAGCCCGTCGTGCCATGCCTGAGCGGTAAGCTCATCATCACGGTAATAGCCGTCAAAAAGGCCATCCTTGCCACGCTCGGCACGGACTACTATTTCACCGACTTCTCCGACAGGCACCGGATTTCCGTCATCATCGACAATGTCGACATCGTAGAGCGGAGTAGGCTTGCCCATTGAGCCGGGCTTAGGCGTCATGCCTACAAGATTTGCAAGCAGTGCTGTCGATTCGGTCTGACCGAATGCCTCCATCAGCTTAAGGCCGGTAAACTCAAGCCACTTGTTATACACCTCAGGGTTGAGTGCCTCGCCTGCAATAGCGGAATATTTAAGACTCGAAAGATCGTAGTTTTCAAGACCTTCCTTTATAAAGAAACGGAACATGGTGGGAGGCGCACAGAATGAGGTTATCTTATAGTTCTGCATTATCCTCAGCATATCGGTCGGTATGAACTTGTCAAAATCATACACGAACACGCACGCACCGAGCGACATCTGACCGAACAGCTTGCCCCAGGCGGCTTTTCCCCAGCCTGTATCTGATATTGTAAGATGAACACCGTCAGAATCGACATTCTGCCAATGTGCCGCCGTCTGAATATGTGCGAGTGCATATCTGTGATTATGGACAACCATCTTGGGATAGCCCGTAGTACCCGATGTGAAATATAACAGCATATGCTCCCTTGTATCCGTCTGCACACGCTCCATAGTTTCGGGCATTCCGGCAATTTCATCATCGAACGGAATCCAGCCGTCCCTGTGACCGTTTGCTATAAATTTAACAAGGCCGTCTGCGTGGATTTCTTCCTGCGCCTCATCGACATACTCGGCTATATCGGGATTATAGCCGGTACATACTATAGCTTTTACGCTTGCACGTTCAAAGCGATAGGTAAAGTCGTGTGTTGTCAGCAGATGCGTTGCGGGTATAGCAACCGCACCGAGCTTGATAAGAGCGATTATCGCAATCCAGAACTGGTAGTTTCTTTTCAGTACCAGCATTACCTTGTCGCCTTTTTTTATACCGTATGACTTGAAAAGATTTGCCGCCTGCGTTGACAGCTTCGAAAGCTGTGAATAGGAAAAATCGTGACGGTTTTCCTGAAGGTCGATGTGGATAAGTGCTCTCCTGTCGGGGTCGATCTCTCCGAACTTATCTATAATATCGTAACCGAAGTTATAGTTATCGGGGCAATCTATCTCGAACTTATTCAGTATCCCGTTCTCATCAAAGCCTTCTTTTACAAATCTCTTGTAGTAATTTTTAACCTGTTCCATATACTTTTCTTTCCGTTCCTTTGTTTATCAGATCAGTATCGCCAAGAACTTGCAGTCCTTGCCGTCAACGGCTATCATTCCGTGCGGATTCATGCTGTCGTAATAAATGCAGTCGCCTTCACTTACCGTTTCAATATGACTGCCTATCTGGAACTTCAACGTTCCCGATATTATATAGTCCATTTCCTGACCGTCGTGTACAGACAGGTGTATAGGCTTTTTCTGCTCCTCCTCATCATAAGGAGCTGTTACCAGCAACGGCTCTATTTTCTTGTTTTTGAAAAGATAGGCAAGGTGCTGATAGGCAAATCTTTCCCGACGCTCAATCGGTAAGCCTTGATCCTTACGGACTATCGAATATGTATTGAGCTTAGGTGTAACACCTGTAAGAAGCTCTATAAGTTCGATGCCGAGTGCGTCCGCCGCCTGATTCAGAAATGAAAGCGAAAAATCCTTTTCTCCGTTTTCAAGTGAAATATATTCGTCTGTAGTGACGTTTGTTTTGTTTGCCATTTCGCCGACAGATATATCAAGGTACTCTCTTGTGCTTTTCAGTCTGCCGGATACGTCTTTGATATTATAATCCATAATGACCTCCGTAACGCCTTGTATTTCCTGTAAATATATAAAGCGTTATGCTTTATTAATTAAGTATACCAAATCACTGCAATAAAATCAATAGTTTTTTGGCGGTTTCTCACTAAAATAATGTAAAATCAAACTGTCAGTTTATCAGAAATTTTGCTGTAAAGAGTTATAGTTATGCCCTCGGTATCAAGAAGTTCTCTTACTGAGGTATAATCTCCGTGGTCTTTACGGCGCAATATAATATTCTTTGCGATCTCCTCCGATATTCCCTCAACGCTCATCAACTCGTCTACGGTAGCTTTATTGAGGTTTACCTTGCGAATGCCGTAAGACTCGTTTTTAGTGTAATATCCCGACGAGGCAACGGTAAACCGACTGCACAGTATCATATATACTTCATCATCTACCGAGTTTATCTCTTTAAGCTGTGACATAGATGTAAATTTCCCGTGCTTTTCACGATAGTTTATAATATCGTGTGCCGTTTTCCGTCCGACACCTTTTATCTGCATCAGAGTTTCAAGATCTGCTGAATTAAGATCCGGTTTTTGCACATACGAATACGAGCTTTCATCGTATGAGGTTTCATTCACAGAGAACACCCATGCGTTATCACGCATTACTTTGTCGTTATAGTAATATAAAACAACAGTGAGCATTACGGTAAGGATAAGCACGCCTGCGGCAATTATTATTGCGTTGCGTACCTTCCCTTTCATAATACTCACTCCAAGCCGTTATTTTATTTTGTCCCCGAAAAAAACTTGCAAAAACCGCTCAGCCTGCATTCGCTGCAATTCGGTTTTGCCGCACTGCACACAAGCCGACCGTGCCACACAAGCCTGTGACACATCATCAATCTGTCGTCCGGCTTTATTATTGCGGCAAGCTGTTTTTCAACCTTCAGCGCATCCTTTGTTCCGTCGGTAAGGCCCAGCCTTCCGCTCACTCTTATAACGTGTGTGTCGCATACAAGAGCAGGCTTACCGTAGAGGTCGCCTACTATAAGATTAGCTGTCTTTCTTCCGACCCCGGGCAACTTTACAAGCTGTTCAATTGTATCGGGAATTTCACCGCCGAAATCATCACGGAGCATTCTGCACATCATAACAATATCAACAGCTTTTGTCTTATATAGTCCGCACGAATGTATATATTCCGCAACCTCGTCAGGCTCTGCCGCCGCAAAGCTGTCAATATCGGGGAATTTTTCGAAAAGTGCGGGAGTAACCATATTTACTCGCTTATCGGTACACTGTGCCGAAAGCCTTGTCGCTATCAGAAGCTCATGCGGCTTTTTATAAACAAGAGCGCATTTCACATCCGGATAGCACTCGGCAAGCCCGTCTATAACAAGCCCTGCTCTTTCCTTTTTGGTCATACAGTTCTCTTTTCTGATAATTATAACTATATATTATACTATATCTGCCCCGATGTCAAGTTTTGTCGCAAAATTTTTTCCGATACCGCAAAAACAGCTTCAGTCAGTGCGATTCGGTACTTATCAAAACACAAATAAAAAAAGTCCCCGAATTTAATCGAAGGACTTTGGTGAGCCACCCGGGAATCGAACCCGGGACACCCTGCTTAAAAGGCAGGTGCTCTGCCGCCTGAGCTAGTGGCTCAAAAGCTATAAACTTTTGGGTTGTTTTCACAACGTGATTTATTATAACAAATCCTGACTCCTTTGTCAAGTCTTTTTTTACATTTTTATTTCGATATTATGAAATTTTGATTTATAACCGATTATAACCTGTTTAAATCCGCTCTTCAGCCGCAATACTCTTGGATTCTTATTGACAGAGGCGCATTTTTGTGGTAAAATGATTTCGGTTAGTCCGGATTAACCAAAATGTATTTGTGTATTAACGGAGATATTATGGAAGACAAAAAAATCAATCCACTGCTTACGGGCTCAGCAGAAACTATGCTACAGAGTTTTTACGCAAGAGCCAAATATTCAAGAAAAAAGAATGCTAAATTTTACGATGCCAAGGCAATAGAGCTTGTCGATAAGATAGACTATGACTTTTCAAAAGCGGAAAAGGATTCTACGATGAGCAACGGAGTAATCGCACGAACCATCGTATTTGACGAATTGGTCAAAGACTTTATAAACAAAAATCCCGATTGCACAGTTGTAAACATAGCCTGCGGTCTTGATACAAGATTTTACCGTATGGATAACGGCAGAATAATATGGTACAATGTCGATCTGCCGGAAACTATAGAGGTTCGTGACGCAATATATCACGAATCAGGCAGGGTGTCTACAATAGGCATTTCCGCAACTGATCCCGCTTGGGCTGACAAGGTAACAAAAAGAGGAAAAATGCTATTTATAATCGAAGGTCTTTCAATGTACCTTACCTCTGATGAAAACGCTCAGATGCTGTCGATTATCAGAGATAAATTCGATAATGCGACAGTGCTTATGGAGTGCCTTGCTAAAAAATGGGTAAACAAGGAGCATACCGAAAAATCAATTCAGGACACCGGTGCAAAATTCGTGTTTGGTGCTGATACCTTTGATGATTTAGGTAAAGCGGCAGACGGCTTCAGATGTATCAAAAACGATAATATCATCCGTGGTATGACAGAAATCATGCCGATATTGAAACCGTTCAGAAACCTCCCTTTAATCAAGAAAGTAACTCAGAAAATCCTTATATTTGAAAAAATATGATTGAATATCATCAGCCGACCTTTTCCGGCAGGTCGGCTTTTTTGTACCCAAAACCGAACATCCGCCTGAAAATGTTACTTTTATGACAAATCTGCCCTATCCGGAAGTTTTCTATTGCATTCTGTCGGATTTTGTGATATTATTATCCTAATAAAATATGCCAACAATACGGCAAATAAAAATTTCGCACTGCAAAAGTGCGGTAAGGATGAGAAATATGCCAAAAAGACAGGACATTAACAAAATTATGATAATAGGCTCAGGCCCTATCATCATAGGTCAGGCTTGTGAGTTTGACTATTCAGGCACACAGGCTTGTAAAGCGCTCAAGAAGCTCGGTTACGAGATAGTTCTTGTAAACTCAAACCCCGCAACTATTATGACCGACCCCGATGTAGCGGACATCACATACATTGAACCGCTCAACCTCGACAGACTTACTCAGATTATCGAGCAGGAACGTCCCGATGCGCTTCTGCCCAACCTCGGCGGTCAGTCAGGACTAAATCTCTGCTCTGAGCTTGACAAGGCAGGTGTACTGAAAAAGTTCAACGTACAGGTAATCGGCGTTCAGGTCGACGCTATCGAACGTGGTGAAGACCGTATCGAGTTCAAGAATGCAATGAAGGATCTCGGTATCGGTATGCCGAGAAGTGAAGTTGCTTACACGATTGATGAAGCTGTCAAGATAGCCGAGGAACTCAAGTACCCTGTTGTTCTTCGTCCTGCCTATACAATGGGCGGTGCCGGCGGCGGAATGGTTTATAATGTAGACGAACTTAAGGTTGTATGCGAAAGAGGCTTGCAGGCATCTCTTGTAGGTCAGGTTCTTGTCGAGGAATGTATCTTCGGCTGGGAAGAGCTTGAGCTTGAAGTTGTCCGTGATGCCGACAACAACAAGATTACCGTTTGCTTTATCGAAAACATCGACCCCATCGGCGTGCATACGGGCGACTCGTTCTGCTCTGCTCCTATGCTGACTATTCCCGAAGATGTTCAGAAAGAGCTTCAGGAAATGTCTTACCGCATTATCGAATCCATCGAGGTTATCGGCGGCTGCAACTGTCAGTTTGCCCGTAATCCCGAAACAGGACGTATTGTTGTAATCGAAATAAATCCCAGAACATCACGTTCTTCCGCTCTTGCTTCAAAGGCTACAGGCTTCCCTATTGCCTTCGTTTCCGCCCTCCTTGCCTGCGGTCTGACGCTGGGGGATATCCCCTGCGGTAAGTACGGCACACTCGACAAGTATTACCCTGACGGAGATTATATTGTAATCAAGTTCGCACGTTGGGCGTTCGAAAAGTTCAAGGGCGCAGAGGATAAACTCGGAACACAGATGAGAGCCGTCGGTGAAGTAATGAGCATCGGCAAGACCTATAAAGAGGCTTTCCAGAAGGCTATACGTTCACTCGAAAAGGACAGATACGGTCTTGGCTTTGCAAAGAACTTCCACGATATGACAAAGGAAGAGCTTTTAGCACAGCTGAGATACCCCACAAGCGAAAGACAGTTTGTTATATATGAAGCTCTGCGTAAAGGTGCTACTATTGAAGAGATTCACGCCCTTACGAAGATAAAAGACTGGTTCTTACAGCAGATGAAGGAGCTTGTTGACGAAGAAGAAGCACTGCTCAAGATCAAGGGTTCTGTTCCCGAAAAGGCTGTACTGAAGCAGGCAAAGCTGGACGGTTTCTCCGACCGTTATTTAAGCTCACTTCTTGAGGTTACAGAGGAAGAGATCAGAAATGCCCGTATCGGCTTCGGCATAAAGGAAGCGTGGGAAGGCGTTCATGTAAGCGGTACTGATAATGCGGCTTACTACTACTCCACCTATCATCTTGACGAGGATAAAAGCCCTGTCAGCGACAAGCCCAAGATAATGATTCTCGGCGGCGGTCCCAACAGAATAGGTCAGGGTATCGAATTTGACTACTGCTGCGTTCATGCGGCACTTGCACTCAAAAAGCTCGGCTTTGAATCTATCATTGTAAACTGCAACCCCGAAACAGTTTCAACCGACTACGATACATCGGATAAGCTCTACTTTGAGCCGCTCACCCTTGAAGACGTTCTTTCGATTCACGATAAGGAAAAGCCGCTCGGCGTTATCGCTCAGTTCGGCGGTCAGACACCGCTCAACCTTGCAAGCGACCTTAAGAAATACGGCGTAAACATTCTCGGCACAACTCCCGAAACTATCGACCTTGCGGAAGACAGAGATCACTTCCGTGCTATGATGGACAAACTCGGAATCCCGATGCCCGAATCCGGAATGGCTGTAAACGTTGACGAAGCGCTTGAAATCGCAAACCGCATCGGTTATCCCGTAATGGTGCGTCCTTCATACGTTCTCGGCGGCAGAGGTATGGAGATTGTTCACGATGACGAAATGATGAAGGTCTATATGTCTGCGGCAGTAGGCGTTACCCCCGACAGACCTATACTGATAGACCGTTTCCTCCACCACGCAACAGAGTGCGAGGCTGACGCTATCTCGGACGGCAAGAACTGCTTTGTTCCCGCTGTTATGGAGCATATTGAGCTTGCAGGTGTTCACTCCGGTGACTCCGCTTGTATCCTGCCCTCTATGAACCTTACGGAAAAGCAGGTAGCAACGATCAAGGATTACACAAAGAAGATTGCCGTTGAAATGAATGTATGCGGTCTTATGAATATGCAGTACGCTATTGAAGACGATACTGTCTATGTTCTTGAAGCTAACCCCAGAGCGTCCCGTACAGTTCCGCTGGTATCAAAGGTTTGCAATATAAACATGGTACAGCTTGCTACTCAGATAATCACATCATCACTTACAGGCAAGCCCTCCCCCGTACCCGAGCTTCACGACAAGGTTATCAATCACTACGGTGTTAAGGAAGCGGTATTCCCCTTCAATATGTTCCAGGAGGTTGACCCCGTTCTCGGTCCCGAAATGCGTTCAACAGGCGAGGTTCTCGGAATCGCTCCCACATTTGGAGAAGCGTACTACAAGGCTCAGGAGGCAACACAGGTAAAGCTTCCTCTTGGTGGAACTGTTCTCCTCAGCGTATGCGACAGAGATAAGCCCGAGTTGCTTGAAATTGCAAAATCATTCAGCGAGCTTGGTTTCCGTATCCTTGCAACAGGCAAGAGCTATGATATGATAAAGGATGCAGGCATCACCGCTGAACGTATCAACAAAATGTACGAGGGCAGACCCAACATCACCGATGCAATAGCAAACGGCGATATTCAGCTTATCATCAACACACCCGCAGGAAAGACGAGTGCAAACGATGACAGCTACATCCGCAAGTCAGCAATCAGACATAAGGTGCCTTATATCACAACAATGGCGGCCGCTAAGGCAAGCATCGAGGGTATAAAGTCACTTAAAGCGAACAAGCACTTCGGTGTAAAGTCAATTCAGGCACACCACGCAGATATAAAGTAAATAAGCTGAACCCCCGTAACAAGACGGGGGTTCTGATTTTTACTTATCTATATCCTTTACACGCTTAAATTCGTACCACCGAATCCTCAGGTGAATTTTTCATTCTTTTTGAGCCGTAGATTGCCGTGCATCTGTACTTCAGCCTCAACTTATCGGCAATAAGAGCAACAAATTCCGAGTTTGTCGGCTTTCCTCTCGATGTATGAATAGTGTATCCGAAATAGCTGTTGAGCGTGTCTACATCTCCCCTGTCCCACGCAATTTCTATTGCGTGACGTATTGCACGTTCAACTCTTGACGGCGTTGTTTCATACATACGGGCAACGGTCGGATAGAGCAGCTTTGTGATACAGTTTATCATGTCGGGATCCTCAACCGAAAGCATTATTGCGGTTCTGAGATAATGATACCCTTTGATATGAGCAGGTATACCGATCTGATGTATTATCTCCGTCACTACGCACTCCATATCGGATTCGTCCGATGCGGTATTGCGTCTGCCGTTTATCTTGTCGTTATATACCGACAAAACCTTTGATACAAGCGTTTCCGGATCAAACGGACGTATCATATAATAGTCCGCTCCTGCGTCCATCACCTCAAACTCGACCTTTGCAGAATCATAGTTCGCCGTTACGAATATAACAGGAGCATATTCTCCGCTTCCTTTGAGTGTCCTGATTATATCGCAGACATCAAGACCGGGTGTTTTTGCGTCAAGGATAACCACAGCAGGACGCTCCGTAAGCACATAATCAACAAGAACCTTTCCCATCTTCGGTCTGGTTATTGCATACAGCCCTGCCTCTTTGAAAGCGGTGGCCCATGATATTCCAAGCTCTAACGAATCATCCCCTATAAGTACTCTGATAGATTGTGACATTTTCTTACCTCCATAGTTTTATTGCTTCTATAATATAACACAAACTGGAAAATAATTCAAGATGATTTTACCAAATTTTTTCAGTTTTTTTGAATCGAAGTCCGAATTGATAATATAAAAACGAATTATCGGATTACCTAACCCAATATGTAGAAATTTGCTTCTTCTTATTTATTATATATCCGTGAAATGACCGTTTTCAACATTTTTCGACATATTTCTGCAACAAAAAACCATTTTCGTGATTTTGCACAATATATATGTCGATTTGTAGCTTTTATATGTGAATAAAGCAAGCCTGTAACTATCACGTTTCTTCGGATAAACGATTTTTGCTGTGATAACGGCGAAACGCTTTCGCATAGCCTCATAAAGACTTTGCAAAAGCGTTTTTCGGTTAAATTTACGCCGCCTGTTCTTCGGTTTCACTGAGTGACAGCAAATGCTCATACATACTCTGTGCAAATATCCCGTATCCGTGAGCAGGGTCGCTTATGAAAACGTGCGTTACCGCTCCGACAAGCCGCCCGTTCTGCACTATCGGGCTTCCGCTCATTCCCTGCACTATTCCGCCCGTCAACTCTGTCAGCCGTTCATCTGTTACTTTTATTACCATATTCTTGTTGTCCGCAGAATTTCTGTCAACGCTTTCTATTTCAACGCTGTACATTTCGGGCTTGCCGCTGTCAACGGTCGATAATATATACGCTTGTCCGCACTGTACCTCACTTGCAAATGCAAGCGGCATCAACTGCCCCTGCATATCTGCTTCTTCAAGCACGGCATAAAGCCCGCATCCGCAGTTATCGGTTATTCTGCCCTTTACGTCCGACGGTTTCAGCGTACCGCAAAGTTCACCGGGACAGTCACGTTCCCCTCTTTTTACGCTGGTTATCACCGCAGGCACTATCTGACCTGTTCCGAGCGGAAGGATCTCCCCCGTGTCGACATCGCATACAGCGTGTCCAAGTCCCGCACCGGCAAGTGTATCCGGCTGGTAAAACGTCATAGTACCGATTCCTGCCGTGCTGTCACGCACCCAAAGCCCTATTCTCTTTTTGCCGTCGCTGTCGCACTTTATTTCAACATCGGCTGTATATTCACAGCCATCTCTTATATAAGTCAGCGTTGCATATTCTCCGCACCCGGATATAAGATCGCTCATATTTGCTGAAGACGTAATTTTCTCCCCGTTTATTTTTGTTATAACATCTCCCTTTTCTATTCCTGCTATGCCGGCGGGAGATAATTCAAAAGCATCTTTGCTGTCGCCCACCTTGGCAAATCCGGTTACTATAACACCGTCTGTCAGCAGCTTGATACCAAACGGCGTTCCGCAGACATAAAGATCGGGTCTTTCGTATTCCGCACTGCATTTCATCGGGTAACACGGCGAATTTACGGATATATATTTCTCTGCACACGCATCGCCGTACATTATATTTGAAAAAAGCGTAACCGCAGTAAAAATACCGCTGATAAGTTTTATCTTTTGTACCATCGGATAATCTTTTCCTTTCGTTTTTCTCACAGAATTATTATCTGCGTGTGCAATTTTTATATAAGAGGTATTTTTTAATTTTATAAATTGTACGGGTTGGAAAAAACAAAACCGAATGCAATTTTCTTCACAGGATGCTCACAATAAATATGTTGATTTTTCCGGTTTCTTGTGTTATCATTAAATTATAGAAATTAAAAAAATAAATTGAAACGGAAAAGGATAAAATGAAGATTTTTGTAATCGTATTAAAGGTACTTATGATGATAGCAACGGGAGTAATAGCGGTAGTGCTGAATGTTCTCGGACTTATTTCACTGATAACTACCGAAACTACCGATGTAAGTTCAATAATGGGCATATTGATATTCTGGATGTCATTCACCGTTATATGCTATATAGTGCCTGTGTTCTTTGCTATGCTGAAAAAATACTTAATCTGCGGCGCTCTTACCTTTGTCGGATTGATATGCGTACTCATCCTGCACGAAATGCTACCGGGCGACCCCGGATACCTTTATATGCCGCTCCTTATTATAACGGTACTCGGCATACTTCTTGCGATATTCGGCAACTGGGATAAGATACACGGAAATATTGAAAAGCGTGAAAAGGAAAAGAACAAGGCTGCCCCCTCTGTTCTGGGCGGCACTACCGCTCCGGCTGACGAAGTGGTTTCAAAAAAAGCCGCTAAGAAAAGGGCTAAAGCTAAGAAATAAACGTTTTGCGAAAGGGTGATATTATGGCACTTCTTACAGAAAACGAACAGTTCCATCTTAAAATCAAAAAAGGCGATGTCGGAAGGTACGCTATTCTTCCCGGCGACCCCGGCAGAGTTCCGCTTATAGCAAAATATCTCGACAATGCGGAATTTGTTGCGTCAAACCGTGAATATACGACCTACACGGGTTATCTCCTCGGTGAAAAGGTAAGCGTTGTATCAACGGGTATCGGCGGTCCTTCCGCCGCAATTGCCGTTGAAGAGCTTATCCGCTCAGGCACTGATACTTTTATAAGAATAGGCACAAGCGGCGGTATGGATATAAGCGTTTCCGGCGGCGACTTGGTTGTGGCGCAAGCGTCAATACGAAGCGAGGGAACATCGCACGAGTATATTCCCGAAAACTACCCTGCGGTAGCGGATTTTGAAGTAACCACCGCACTTAAAGCCGCAGGCGACGCATTATCGGAAGATGTTGACGGCAAGCGTTGCCACGTCGGAGTAGTTCACAGCAAGGACAGCTTTTACGGCGAGATAGAGCCATTACAGATGCCTGTAGGAGATAAGCTCTCGGGTAGCTGGGCGGCTTATGTAAAATGCGGCTGTCTTACTTCCGAAATGGAATCCGCCGCAATATTCTCAGTAGCCCTTGCAAGAAGAAAACGTGCAGGTGCTGTATTCACTGCCCTCTGGAACGTCGAAAGAAGCAACGCAGGACTTCCCGATACTGTCTGTATGGACAGCGACAGAGCGATAAGAACGGCAGTGAACGCAGTAAAAATACTTATAGAGCAGGACAGGAAAAATGGCATTTGAGCATATTTTATTCGACCTTGACGGAACTTTGACGGATTCATACGAGGGTATAGCAAAAAGCGTGCAGTATGCCCTTCACTATTACGGCATTGAAGAAAACAACGAAGAAAATCTGAAAAGATTTATCGGCCCTCCGCTTTGGGAATCGTTCCATATCTTCTATGATTTCCCCGAAGAAAAGGCGAAAGAGGCGGTACTGAAATACCGTGAACGCTATCACACTGTCGGAGTATATGAAAACAAGGTCATAGCAGGTGTTCCCGAAACGCTGAAAACACTTTATGACAACGACAAAAAGATATACCTTGCCACCTCAAAACCGCTGAAGCTCGCTAAAATCGTGCTTGAGCATTTCGATCTGGCTAAATATTTTACTTTTATATGCGGAGCGTCACTTGACTTCTCGTTTGAGGACAAGGCAAGCATAATAAACTATGTGCTTGACAATCAGCATATAGAAAACCGTTCATCAGCGCTTATGATAGGCGACAGGAAATTTGATATAATCGGTGCAAAACAGTGCGGTATAAAATCTGTCGGTGTGCTATGCGGCTTCGGCTCTGAGGACGAGCTTAAAGAATATAAAGCGGATTATATCGTGCCTGAATTTTCCAGTATTTTAAGCATAATAATGGAATGACAGCCCTGTTATATTTTTCGGCTTTCCGGTTATAATAATGTGCGTAAAGACAACTTTACTCATATTTATTTCTGAAAGGAAGTACGAAAAATGGGAACAGAACACGCAAACAAGTGCATAGCTTGTTCTATAACAAACTGTAAGCATCACTGCTGCTGTGCAGATTACTGCTCGCTCGATCATATCCAGATCGGCACACACGAGGCAGACCCCACTCAGAAGGCTTGCACAGACTGCAAGTCATTTGAACTGAAGGCGTAAACAACCATATAAAAAGGCTCCCGGAGTATTTCACTTCGGGAGTCATTTTATAAAGAGGTGATTCCTTTGTTATACGTTTCTTTCGGTTTCTTTTACTGACATAAGTCCGTCGAGTAAATCCTTATCCTTGAACGTGCAGGTCGTGCGGTCATAGAATACATCGGTTATATCCCACAGCACAGGGAGCATACCTCTCGAATATGCCTCCTTGCAGACGCTTGAAAGATAAAGATTAATGTATTTTGCCTGCTTGTTCTTTGTCGAACAGCCGTATTCGCCTATAATAACGGGTATGCCCTTGTCTACAAAGGTAGTTTTCAGCATATCCATATACTTTGTTAGCAGCTCTTTATCGGCTTCACTGCCCCACGTTGTTTTTGCCTTACCCCAGCTTGCGTCCTTTTCAAGAATTGCAAAGGTTGAGGGTGTATAATAGTGTACCGATACTGCACAGCGGTTTTCAGGATCGGCAGGCATCTTGTAAAGTTTGTCACAGGTAAGGTCAATATCTGTATTGTATCCTGCAATAAGCAGATGACGCTTGCCGTTATTTTTGCCTGAAGCCCTTACTATATCTACAAACTTCTGATTAATTTCATTCAGTATCGAAAACGACTTTTCCTTGTCGCCCTCGTTACTGTATCTGTTCCACAGTTCCTCCCAACCGCCTTCCTCGTTGAGCGATTCAAACATCAGATGGTCGCCGTAATCGCCGAATTCCTCACAAAGCTGTTTCCATATAGCCTCATACTTTTTAAAGCATTCATCTCGCTTTTTATCATCGGCAAAGCCCGAAAACCAGCCGTTATCGTAATGAATGTTGAGAATTACATACAGATCGCTGTCAAGCGCCCAATTCAGCACTTCCTTTACTCTTGCCATATAGTCGGGATTTATAGTATACGTTTCTTTGTCCATCATATTGCTCCACGCAACAGGCAGACGCATAACGCCAAAACCGCAGTCCTTGTAGCCCTTTATCATTTGCTCGGTAATAACAGGACTTCCCCACGCTGTTTCATAGTTTGTAACAGACGACTTGTTTATCCAGTTTCCGCAGGATTCAAAGGTATTTCCAAGATTTATACCGAGTCCCATATCCTCGATAAGCTCCTGCGTTGTCATCTCACGCATTGCTGTGTTCTCACTGCCCTTTACTTCTTCGGGAACGGATGATTCATTTTCCGATGAACAAGCAGTAACCGAAACTATCATGCAAAGTGCCAGTATGGCAGACAATATCTTCTTCATAAATATTCTCCTTATATATTATATACTGCTGCGGTACTCTGTCGGGGTCTTTCCGACCTGTTCCTTGAACTGCCGCATAAAGCTGTATTCGTTTGTATAACCACAGCGTGCGCTTATCTCTTTTATAGTAAGTCTTGTAGAGGAAAGCAGACGTTTCGCACGTTGCGTCCTGCCCTCAATTATGTCTTTTATAACCGTTGTTCCGAACAGCTTTTTATAAAGATGCTGAAAGCCGGAACGGCTCATACCCGCCTGTGCCGCAAGGTTGTCTACATTACCCACATGGTCAGGCATAGTGAATATCAGGGTTCGTATCTGTGTAAAGCGATAATGCCGTTCGCTCAGCTGTTTTGACGACATGCAGTTACGGGACTTCAGCGTTCTGCTCAGCATAAGAAAAAGCACATCTATATACTTTTTCTCAATCTCCTCGCTGTTCACCGCACCCGAATAATGCTCGTAGACAAGTATGTGGACAAGGTGAGAAAGCTCGTCCATATCTCCGAGATACACAGGTATATCCATCGGTATCCCCAGCTTTTCAACATATTCCTTATCCCAGTAGTCATTCTCGAAATACACCCAGTCATCTGTATACACATTTTCCTGCGCCGTATAGTAGCAAGGAGTATCCGCCGACATCAATATAAACGAGTTTTCTTTGACCTGATACTGCACTCCGCCAATCTTAAAAACCGCAGGTGTCTTTATAAGCAGCAGTAAAACCGCACCGGGTCCTTTAGGTCTGTCCATAACGAAATTTTCATATTTCATATCATGAACATAATTATATCCGATAGAACCTATCTTCATATTTTCACCTCGTAACAACCGAAAATTACTTTGTGAATACAAACCTCTTCAGTTCAAACAGCGGTCTTTCCTTGAAATAGCAAGCCGTCCAGCCTGTATAATCCGTGTCAACCGTAAGGAACACTGCGTGTCTGTCGCTGACAGGCTTTACTTCTGTCGTATAGGTGCTGCTACCGTGACCTACCTTAAAAGAACCTATCTCCTCGCCGTCCTCGCTGTCGATGCGTATATGCACGTTGCAGTCAGCGCCAAGTCCCGTTATATCGGCATTGAAGTACATTCTGCCGTTGCCGTTGTCAAGCCCGAAATCGTAGTATTTATAGCCTATTACAGCACCGTCCTTTATACCCGTTACCACTCTTTCGAACTTGTTATGCTCCGTTACAAACGCTCCGCCTTTAAGCACACAGGCAATCTCAGCCTCCGTTATTCTGTAAGGATCAAGGCTGTCCTCAAAGCCGAGCGAAGTCATTTCAACAGGCGGTATAGTGCCGTCAGAAAGTATCTCGATCTTCTCAACGCAGGCACGTCTTGACATTATCGAACCGTTGGTCATACGGTGATAGAAGATATACCACTGACCGTTTATCTGAGCTATTGAGCCGTGATCGTTGCCTCCCGGATAATCAACACCGTTGTCTACGATATATCCTCTGTACTTAAACGGCCCCGTAGGCTTGTCGGAAGTAGCATAAGCAAGACGTGAGCCACGTTTTGGAGAATAGATAAGATAATATGTATCACCGACCTTGCGCGGAGAACAAGCCTCAAAGAAAAGCGTTTCTTCCGTGTCAAAGCCTCCGTCATTATCTGTGGTTATCGGTATGATATGCTCGATACAACTGTTATCCTTTATCGTGTACATCGTGCCCGTATCGACCTCAGCCATAAAAGAACGCTCAAAGCCACAGTAAATATAAGTTCTTCCGTCATCGTCAACAAGCACGCCCGGATCAATGAACCAGCCGTTACAGCATATCTCATCGGATATAGTATACTTGTATTTTGAAAGCAAGGTGAACGGTCCTTCGGGTCTGTCGCTCACCGCAACGCAACCGATTGCATTGACAATATATGCATACAGATAGTACTTTCCGTTCCTGCATACGACATCGGGTGCAAATAAGATCTGATTTTTATCGGGCGTCCAGTCGGTATCCGACGGAAAATCACCGTCCGGCTTTACACGGAACGTCACGCCGTGGCACACCCAGTTGTTAAGGTCGTTCACAGGTGCGCTCCAGCACTTTAAAACATAGTCGCAGAACTCATCTGAGCCTGCTCTGTCGTGCGAACCGTAGATATATACACGGTCACCGAAAACTCTCGGCTCTCCGTCGGGAATATATTCCCATAAAGGCAAATATGGATTAGGCATAGCTGTTTTTTCCTTTCGATAGATTACTTTCTTTAAGTTACTATAACACATAAACACACAATAAGCAATATCGTATTCAGCACAAACAGGTTACATTTTGTGCAAACGTAATTTTTACCCCACTTGCCAAAACAGATTGAAATATGGTAAAATAAAAAGAAAAAGGCAGATGTATTATGATAAAAGAAATTAACAGAGATATTTTCCTGCTGTCGCAGAAGTCCGCCCCTGCGACAGAAAATGACAGTCAAACCGGCGAAGACCTGCTCGAAACATTGATTGCAAATTCCGAACGTTGTGTCGGCATGGCGGCAAATATGATAGGCATACTTAAAAACATTATCGCCATAAACGACAACGGCGATTACCTTCTTATGTACAACCCCGAAATAATAAAGTCGGACGGTGCTTATGAAACGGAAGAAGGCTGTCTGTCGCTTGACGGTGTACGGAAAACAAAACGATACAAGAAGATAAAAGTTCGTTATCTTGATAGAAATTTCAAGATAAAGATAAAAACGTATGAGGGCTTCACCGCTCAGATAATACAGCACGAAACCGACCATCTCAGCGGAATCATAATATAAAAATAACGGGTATCATTTTAGATACCCGTCAGCAGACAGTAATAATAAAGGGGCACAGATTATAACCGTGTCCCTTTACCTGATTTATTTAGTTGTTTTCGCTGTCAACGGAGTTGACCATGTGCCGTACTGATTGCCTGTGGAATAGGACTTGAACGCCCGTATTTTAAACTGATAGCTTGTATTTGACTTAAGTCCGTTTACAGTGTAGGTAGTTGTGCTTGCGCTTGTTATTCTTGCAACGTGTACCCACTTGTTTCCGTTCCATTTTTCAATGACGTAACCGCTTGCCGTTGTTCCCTTGTTCCACTGCAATGTCACAGAGTTTTTCGCTGTGGACTTAACTTTGAATCCACCAACACCGTAGGGGTTAGTATTCACCTTTATAACATTGCTCCATGAACCGTACTGCTTTTTAGTGCCGTAGGTCTTGTATGCACGGATACGGAACTGATAGCCGGCTGTTCCTGCCTTGAGATTTTTAACTGTATAGCTCGTTACAGTTGCCTTATCAGCCGTGTAAATAGTTGTCCACTTGCCGTTCTTGTACTGCTGAAGCTCATAGCCGCTTGCTGTCGTTCCCTTATTCCACTGTAATGTTACAGAAACGCTGAATTTTGATTTAACGGAGAATCCGCCTACGCCGTAAGGATTTGTGTTTACCTTTACTTCACTGCTCCACGAGCTGTATTTTTTGGTACCGCTGACTGTCTTGTACGCTCTGATTCTGAATCGATAGCCTGCTGTTCCCGCTTTCAGGCTCTTGACCGTATAAGATGTGGTTGATGCAGAGGGAGTTGCTATAGTGACCCACTTACCGTTCTTGTACTGCTGTAATTCATAGCCGGAAGCGGTGGAGTTCTTTGTCCACTGTAATGTAACCGATGTGCTTGTCTTGGAAGAGCATTTGAAACCGCTCACTGCGGTAACATTGGCATCAGACAGCTTGACGTATTTTATGTTGTTTTCATTTGCATAACGTTTTGCTTCACCGTCATAACCGTATATCGTAAAGCCGCTCTTTATGTAAATATCCCCGTTACTGTCAGCATTAAAGCAATAACCTATTGCATAGGGCATTATGTTCTTTACGCTTTTCGGTACTGTTATCTTTGTAAGCTTGTCGCAGTTCAGAAATGCCATGCTGTCTATATCACGCAGATTTGATGAGAGTGTTACACCTGTCAGCGATTTGCAGTCAATAAACGCAAACGCACCGATATATCTCACATTTGCCCCGAACTTTACGGAAGTCAGAGCCGACGCTCTTCCGAAAGCACCTTCACCTAAAGATTTAAGCGAAGAAGGGAATGTCACAGATGTAAGTTTTTTAGCGTCTGTAAAAGCCACGCTGTCTATTACCGTAACTGTAGAAGGAATTGAGAACGTCTTATCGGTTTTTGCGGGTGGATACTGCATAATCACAGTTTTATTCTTATTGTACAGAACACCATTCTGAGATGAGTAATTCTTATTGGAATCCGCTACAGTGACCGATTTCAGATAATCGCTCTGTGAAAAAGCTCCTGTGCCGATAGTTGTGACACCTGCCGGAATCGAAACAGTTGTAAGGTATGTATCGGAGAAAGCACTAATACCTATTATTCTGAGTGAAGACGGTAGTTTAACCGTTCTAAGCTCAGTAGATTCAAAAGCAGAATCGGCTACTCCGACTGTTCCTGCGGTAATGTTCGCATCGCTTATTTCATAGAAGCTGTCAACGACCCATTTATCAATATAAGCAATGTCCGCACTTTCAAGCTGATTGTTTACGATAGCTGTTCCGGTGAATGCGTATGTTCCTATACGCTCAACTGATGAAGGAATATTAGCCTTCTTCAAACCCGTACAATATGCAAAGGAAAGTGAACCGATGTATTTAAGTCCTGAAGGAAGGTTCAGTGTTTTTATATTATAGTTTGTCTGGCAGGCGCTGTCAGCTATTCCGACAGTACCGTTCTTGACCGTCAGAGTGCCTGTGTTCGCACCGACAAGCCATTTTCCGACATACTTGGTTGATGATTTGCTCTGTTTTTTGAGCATCTTTGTATTTTCAAAAACATCTGCACCTATAGACTTAACGCTGTCGGGGATAGTGACAGTTTCGAGAGAGGTGCAATCTCCGAAAGCGCCGTCTGATATATCGGTTACGGTATTGGGGATAGTTACCTTTGTAAGCTTTGTGTTACCACGAAATGCGTTGCGTTCAATCTGAGTAACCTTAAAACCGTTGAGTTTCGACGGTATTGTAATGCTTGTTGCAGTGCCGCTGTAAGAAGTTATTGCGGCGGTATCGGCACCTGTAGCATAGATCTGATAATCACCTGCTTTTTCAGCGCCAACTGTCAACGCACACACTATCGCTGCCACGGCAAAAACTAATGTACTGAGAAGAATTTTTTTAATTTTCATATTTACCTCCGTTTTTTACGATAAAAATACATAGATTCTGACGGAACAAAACGAATTTGTATTTTTACGCTTTATAATTATACATTTCAGAACTACGTTTTGTCCGCTGAAAAGATGAAATAAAGTAAAATATGGATATATGCACAAATTTTAAGGATTTTTTTGTTTATATTGCAAAAGCCGCCTGTGTAATGCAGACGGCTTAATATTAAATTATAATCAGTCAACGAGCTTTACTATCATATCCTTAGCGTCAACAGACTTAGTGATAATGCCTGTGTCAAGCATCCACTTGATGTTGTTTGTCCATGTTTCCTCGCTCTGTGATAAGAAAGGTGCGCCATCCTTTTCAGCAAGAGAAAGGATAGTAGCTACACTCTTTGTTTCAACGTCCTTGTTGAGCGGGAAGTTTTCGGTGTTCTGATTCTTGAGCAGGTTCTCAACGCCCTTTTCGGGATTTGCCTTTACATGCTCATAGCCCTTCTTTGTCGCACGGAGGAATCGTGTCAGCTTGTCGGCGTTCTTCTCTGCGTTTTCCTTAGATGTTACGAATACAAGTTCAGTATAATCAGGTACGCCGTTTTCTGTAGGCTTGATATAGTTTACGGTAAAGCCCTGATTTTCAAGCTCGGGTACTTCGTGGCTTACAAATCCGCCGATCGTAGCGTCAACCTGTCCTGTTGTCATAGAAGACATAAGCTCAAATCCGACATCAATAAGCTCCGCATCGTCCTCCTTAAGACCTGCGTTCTTAAGCATAGTCTTTACAAACGCTTCATTGAGGACAGATCCGCCGTAGCCTATCTTCTTGCCCTTTAAATCAGCTACAGTCTTTATGTTCTTGTCACCGAGCGACATAAGCACATTTACGGGATTCTGTACTGCCGCACCGATAGAAACAACGGGAATATTCTGATTGGCATTAGCCTGTATTACATCGTGCATATAGTAAAATCCTATATCCGCCTTGCCTGCGGAGGTCATTGAAATAGCGTCATTTGTGTTAGAGGGGAACTCAACCTTTATCTTAAGTCCTTCTTCCTCATAATAGCCCTCCTCTATAGCGTCATAGAGGAAAACGTGCGAGCCGTTGGGGTACCAGTCCAGTACAACAGAAACCTCCTCGAGATCCTTCGCTTCACTGCTTGCAGAAGAAACATCGGTGCTGCCTCCTACCGTAGACGAAGCCGTGTTGCCTGCACAGCCGCACACGCCCAGCATAATAGCCGCCGCTGTGGCAACCGCCGTAAATCTTTTGTTTTTCATGTTAAATTTCCTTTCTCCATGTTATTAGTTTTCTTTCTATTGCACTGATAACAGCTACAACCAGCATTGCACACACCGCAAGAACAACTACCGGAGCAAATACTCCCGCACCGTCAAGCTGTGTCATCATACGTTTACTGAAATATCCCAGTCCGCTCTGCGCACCGAGCCATTCGCCCATTGCCGCTCCAAGAATGCTGAGCGGTATCGCCATTTTTATTGCCGAAAAGAATGACGGCAATGCGGCAGGAAATTTCAGCTTGAAAAATATCGCCGTACCGCTCATTCCCATAGTCCTGAGCAGCTCCTCGTTTTCTCTTTTTGCGGATTTAAGTCCGTCGTGTACCGATATGGTTATCGGGAAGAATGTTATAAGCACAGCAACAAGCACCTTGCTCCATATGCCGTATCCGAGCCACAGCACAAAGAGCGGAGCTATCGCCGTTACCGGTATCGTCTGCGTTGTGACGATTACAGGGTATAACGCTCTTTCTACGCACTCGAAACGCTCCATCACAACGGCAAGCCCCACACCGAGAACCACGGAAATAAGAAGTCCGATAAGCGTTACAAGCATTGTCGCAGGAGTATGTACCGTAAACAGCGGCTCCCGAAGCTCCCATATTTTCACTGCGATCTGTGTCGGTGACGGCAGTATGTACGCCGCATTTATGCACATTGCGATGACCTGCCATAATATAAGCAGACCTATTCCGGTAAGCACTGCAGGAAGGTGTTTTTTCATATATTATCTCCCCTCTCTGCTTTTTCCGTAAGGAATGCCCTGACAAGTTCGTTTTTAAGTTCGACAGATGACGGGGTATACAGATCCTCACGGCAGGTGATATGACTTACATCAATGACCTTTATCTGCTTTACGGGTCTGCCGCTGAGCAGAAAGATTTTATTGCCGACAAGCATAGCTTCCTCGACATCGTGCGTTACCATCATAACTGTGGCATCAAGTCCCTTCACCTGCCCGATAAGCCAGTCCTGCATAGAGATTCTTGTAAGCGAATCCAGTGCCGAGAACGGCTCGTCAAGCAGCATAAGCTCCCTGCCGTGCCACAGCTGTACAAGCGTTCTTGCAAACGATACCCTCTGACGCATACCGCCCGAAAGCTCTGACGGACGTTTATTCTCACAACCCGACAGCCCCACTTTTTCTATTGCCTCTTTTGCCTGCGAGATACGCTCGGCCTTTGACATAGGCAGTGCCTCAAGCGGCAAGGTCACATTTTTAAGTATGTTCCGCCACGGCATAAGCAGATCCTTCTGCGGCATGAATGCCGCCGTGCCGGTCGCCTCTTTCGGTGTTTTCCCGTTTATCGTGATACTGCCCTTATATTCCGTTTCAAGACAGGTCATAAGACGGAACAGCGTGCTTTTTCCGCAGCCGGACGCACCGATAACGGTAATTATGTCATTCTTTTCAGCCGAAAACGACAGATCCTCAAGCAGAAGATAATCGTCCTCTTTATAGCCGAATGTGACATTGTTAAACTCAACAAAGGACATCTTATATATCCTTTTCGACTATCTTATAGTTGTGCATAAGCGGACCACTGCCCTTGCCTAAATCCAACTTTGCGGCGATTGCTCCCGCAAGATATTCCTTTGCGTTTGTGACAGCCTGTACCTTGTCTGACGTTAAAGCAAGGTTGCAGGCTATGGCAGATGAGAATGTACAGCCTGTGCCGTGCGTATTCGGATTATCTATGCGCTTGCCGTTTATCCAGTGATTTTCACCGCCGACATAAAGCAGATCGTCGGCTGTATCGTCAAGATGACCGCCCTTTATTACTATTCCGACGGTTGAAGGGAGCTTTTCGGAAAGCACCTTTGCCGCCTTTTCCATTTCTTCTCTTGTGGTTATCTTCATACCGGTCAGCACCTCAGCCTCCGCAAGATTCGGCGTGATAATATCCGCAAGAGGAAGAAGCCTTGTCATAAGTGCGTCTGTAGCGTCCTCGCTGATAAGACGGCTGCCGCTGGTCGCTACCATTACAGGATCGGCTACTATATTCACAGCCTTGTATTCTTTCAGCTTTTGCGCTATCGCCTCAATTATTTCAACATCGCTTACCATGCCTATTTTTACAGCATCGGGACGAATATCGTTAAATATGCAGTCTATCTGATTCTTCAGAAAATCAGCCGAGCTGTTCATAATACCGTATACGCCCGTTGTATTCTGCGCCGTAAGCGCCGTGATTGCGCTCATTGCGTACATTCCGTGCATCGTTATTGTCTTTATGTCAGCCTGTATTCCCGCACCGCCGCTGCAGTCCGAGCCGGCTATTGTAAGTATCTTTTTCATAATATCAGATCCTTTCTTATTTTACCGAACTTTCCGCTACTTTTTCGGCTTTAGCCTTTAAATCTATGACAGCAGACGAAATATCGTCAGCCGCAAAAATTGCCGACACTACTGCCACTCCGTCAAGGCCAAGCCCCTCAAGCTGTGATATGTTATCCTTATTTATACCGCCTATCGCAACCACAGGTATTTTGACCGAATGTGCAACATCGGACAGCACCTTGTGATCTATCGCACCTGCGTCCGTCTTTGTCGAGGTCACAAATGCCGCACCGCTTCCGAGATAATCCGCACCGCCGTTTTCCGCCTCCAGTGCCTCTTTTACATTATGAGCGGATACGCCTATTATCTTATCCGCTCCGAGATATTCTCTTGCGGCTTTTATGTCAAGGTCGTCCTGTCCCAGATGAACACCGTCTGCGTCGATTTCCTTCGCCAGCTTTACATTATCGTTGATAATAAGCGGAACATTGTACTGCTTGCATATCGGCTTCAGCTTAAGGGCGATCTCTCTGAAATGCTCATAGCTTGTGTGCTTTTCACGAAGCTGGAATATTGTAACTCCGCTCTTTATCGCCTGCTTTGCCTGTAACAGAAATTCCTCGTCACTGTTGCTCCACGCTCTGTCGCTTACCGCATATAAAAGCATCTGCTTTGGTGTTATGTTCATATATAAACTCCTTTCGGGCAATAAAAAACGCATACGGAACACCACCGTATGCGCTGTTTTACTTACGTTGGCATTACCCAAATCAAGTTATCGGTCGGAAATTCCATTTCCCTCTCAGCCTGTCAAACAAGCTCCCGTTCGCTTTTTTCAGTTGTCTGATACATTGTACAACAAAATATGTTCGTTGTCAATGTCAAAATCTGACTTTTTGATAATATCAGCCGACTTTTTATCGTCCGTCTTGACGCAGACGCTTATATAGTAATCTTCATTATTAAAACGTGTGCCGTAATGATAAAAAACCGCACCACTTTCAAAAAGCGTCCTGCCGTTTTCCTCATCAAAGCACTTCATCTTCAGATCGGAGCCTACACCTTCGCCTGTCATTTTGGCATAGCTTTCTTTGAGCGTCCACAGCCGTGAAAATGTCTTGTCACTGTCCGCCGAAGTCAGAATATGATTCGCTTCGCTGTCGCCGTAGCACCTTTTCATAACAGCACCGCTTGCACGGCGCACGCTCTCGCAGTCAACTCCTACAGGAGCCTTTGATAAAACAGTCACAGCAAGTCCGTCACAGTGAGAAATGCTGAAATAAACAGGATTGTCTTTGATATACGGCTTTCCGTTTTCGGCTTTTACTATATCACTTTCCGAAAAATCAAGCCCGATATGAGAAAACGCTTTTTCAAGCAGTAATATTCCGCATTTATGAGAATACCCGTGATAGCCGGATTTGATTACGGATTTTTTCTTTATCGGAGAAACGAATATAAGAGGTTTTTCAAAGTTCATCAGCAAAGCCCCAATCCGAGAAAATCATTTATGTTCTTCCACAGCACCTTTTCCTTGACATCCTCACCGAGCGGTATCCTATCGAGAAACTCAAGATCCTTGTCCGCTCTCCACATAGGATAATCAGTACCGAAGAACACCCTGTCGCAACCGAACTTCGTAATAAGCTCTGCGGCTTTTTCGGGCGTCATAGAATAGAAAGAACTGCTGGTATCTACCCATATATTATCAAGTCCCACAAGCTCATGCTCCGCCTTTTCCCACTCCGACCATCCGCCGAAATGAGCGGCAATAAAGCGTGTATGCGGATATTTTCTCGCTATTTCCGCCATAAGTGACGGGTTTGAATAATTATAACGCTTATCGCCTGTATGAATAAGAAACGGCAGCTTATCGCCTACCGCATCATACAGCCTGCAAGCCTTTTCATCATTTATAGCGAATTTCTGAAAATCCGGGTGTAGCTTTATCCCGTGAAGACCGATTGAAATAATCCTGTCGATCTCCTCTTCCATACCTTTCATATCCGGGTGGAGCGAGCCGAATCCTATCAGCTTATCGGGGTACTTTTCTACCGACTTCACGATAAAATCATTGATTCTCTTTACCTGGTGCGGCACTGTGGCAACAGACTGTACAACATACTTTGAAACGCCGCACTCATCGCCCTGCTTTATAAGCATATCCGCCGTACCGTCAAAGTTCATATACAGATTGTAGAAACTGCCGATATTGTCTGTCGCTTTCTGTGCGATTTTATCGGGAAAAATATGAGCGTGTGCGTCTATTATATATTTACTGTAACTTAACATATCATTCTCCTTAATAATATGCCGGAATGTGATAAACGGCGGTGTACCACTTAACGTACACCGCCGTTTTCAGCGAAGAATCAATTATTCTTCGTCTTCAGGAACAGAACTCATAATGGCATCAATACCTGCGCTGGTAAGTTCATATTCCTTCTCCAGCTTGTCCAGATACTCAAGACCCTTAGGCTCAATGTGATAATAAACACGAGTACGTCTTCTACCTACAAGTTCAAGACGATCAGCAATAAGCTCCTTGTCCAGAAGTCTGTAAAGCGTAGGATACATAGAACCTTCAGTGATTCTGAATGTGCCGTTGCTTCTCTTGCCGATTTCCTGAGTCAGCTGATAGCCGTACATTTCCTCACCCTTTAAGAGATGAAGAATGAGCATCTCGAGTGTGCCTCTTTTAAAGTTTTCCTTTATTCCCATCATAAGATAACTACCTCCTTATCTTTATTTAATATTATTGCACATCTCAACAAAAAAGTCAATATTAATCGTTGCATTTTCATAGAAATAACACATTTATTTTTTAAAATATAAAGAAAATCAGAGCAATTGAAGCAGTTTAAATATTATTAGTGTGATTTGTTATTAATCACGCATACGATTTATCAAAATTATCGACAAATTATAATTGACACCGGAATAAAAACGCACTGTAAGCCGATGATAAATTAAACCGAATTGTTTTAGTATTCAAAAATATATAAAGCAGTGAATCGGTTAATTTTTATTGAACAAAACAGTTATATAACACTCGCAGATATAATCATATCAAAATACCGTCTATAGCTGTTCCTGATAGCTTCCGGTGATGCTTATCTTGCACATTTTAACAGAAAAAACGCCTTCACTTAAGTTTCAAAAGGCTTAAGCGAAGGCATTTAATATCATTTAATATCGTATCTGTCCTATTGCCGTTTCAATTCTTAAAACGATCCGCCTGCGGCGATCATTTCGCTGAACGCATAGCAAACAATATCGGGTGTCTTTACATTCTGAATCTTTGTAATGAGCTGAGGAATGTTTGCCGAGATCTCAGTGCTGAACTGTTCAAGAGCGGCACTGTCGTTAATATCAACCGTATTTGAATCATTTACTTCGGGAAGTGCCTCGTCAACATAAGCTATTTCCTTGCTGTCGGCCTTGATAGAAAGCATCTCTACGCCGTTTGAAGCAACCGCAATGTCAAAAGTACCGTTGTTGCCGTCCATAGCTACGTTTAACTTTACCTCAAAGCTCTCGTTGTCGTCTGTCGTGACCTTTAAATTATATGTGCCGTTACCGTTTGTTGCGTCAAATGAGTAGTCAGCCGTGATAGCCGCTTCGCCGTTAAATGTTACAGAACCTGTACCGGTGTAGTTATTGCCGTTTACAGTACCCTTTGCACCTGCGTACAGCGTATCGCCTGAGATTGACGCTGTCAGCGAATAATCAAACTGCGTATTGTCAGAGTATGTTACAAGGAGAATCTCAATCTCGCCGGAAATTGTTATCTTTCTGCCGATGATATTGTTATCCTTGGCATAAACGATCATTGTAGCCATTACAGACTTGAGCTCATCCTCTGTCGCATCCTTTGTAGCATCGTCTACAAGCGTCTTGAGATACTGGAATGAAGCGTTGTCGATTCCGAACTGTGAAAGTACATCCATTATCTTGCTTTCCTTTTCAACCGCATCAAGTACGTCCTTGCAGAAAGCGATTATATTTTCGGCTGTGAAATCAATTGTGTACGATGTGCAGTTTACAGTGCCGTCCGAAACCTTTAAAGAATCCGACTTATTCTCCGTTGCTGTGAAATTCTTGAAGTAAGCGTCTGTTATGATCTCAATAGCCTTGTTGATAGTTTCTTCGTCTATGCTCTTTAAAATATCCTCATATCCCGATGATGACGAGGGCATTTCTTCCGTAGCATCCGAAAGAGTAAGTATATTGCCGATATCGGATTTGCCCGAAGAAATATCCTTCATTGAAGAAGCAAGCTCATTGACATCCATTACTATGTACTTTTCGGTAAGATCGGGAACAGTGAAATACAGCTTATCTCCCGACATCCAGTATTTTACCGTAAGATACTCATCACTGCCGGCACCGAGCGAAGCTGTACCCGAGCCTTTTTCTGCAGAAGTATCCGCATAGCTTGTCGCCTTGATTACTGTAGGAGCAACATCGGCATTAATGCCCAGCACATCCTTAGATGCGGATATGGTAAAGGTCTGCTCAATACCTGTCTTTATGTTCTTAGCTCCGCCGAAAATTTCATCGGCTTTCTTCTCTGCCGCAGCAAAATAGTTCTTTTCAAGAGTTTCGTATCCGCCGCCGGACTTTCCGAAAACTCCAGCAAAATATAAAGCGAGAGGTATTCCGCCGACTACGATAACAGCCGCAAGTACAATAAGAATTATCTTGAGCGCACTGCTTTTCTTCTTAGGCGGAACAACCGCAAAGCTACCTGCGTCATAAGCC
>ULYR01020448.1_pt1 | contig 75857 bp, 49 predicted proteins | sample 1962341 | NCBI WGS metagenome assembly ULYR01 (sample SAMEA4835868, study PRJEB28245) | human gut metagenome | biome: gut microbiome; material: fecal sample | place: Denmark | collected 2008 | reverse complement strand
AAACTGTTCGGCTCGTCCCGCACTTCGGAGCTTGACCGTAACATAAGAGACTGCAAAAACTGAAAATCAAGTAAGGAACGGACAGTGCTGTAATGGTATGTGATGGGTCTAAAAAATAATGAAATATATTTTTTATTTGTGATAATAAAAGCTTTAATATATGGATTCATTTGATTATGACATTATTATTGTGGGCAGTGGTCTGTATGGGGCGGTAACAGCATACCGTGCCAGGCAAAAAGGGTTGAAATGTCTGGTGCTTGAAAGGCGTGACGATATAGGGGGTAATGTACGTGACAAAATGATAGACGGCATAAATGTGCATTTGTATGGCGCGCACATTTTCCATACCGACAATGAACATGTGTGGTCATTTGTGCAACACTTTTCAGATTTTAATAATTACATACATACAGTTCTTGCACATATTGACGGAAGATACTATCATATGCCTGTGAATCTTATGACATTTCATGAAATTTTCGGTGCTAAGCGCCCTCAAAACATTTCAGATATAATGACAGCCGAACGACGTAATGAGTATTATTCTTATCCGAAGAATCTTGAACAGAAAGCAGTAAGTCTTATAGGCCGTACAATATATGAATTACTTGTGAAAGGTTATACGGAGAAACAATGGGGATGTGCGGCTACAGAGTTGCCTGCTGAGATAATTGAACGTCTTCCTGTGAGGACTACGTTTGACAGCCGCTATTTCGGTGATAGGTTTCAGGGCATTCCCGTAAATGGCTATTATTCCATGATCAGACGGATGCTTGATGGGGTGGAATTTATCACAGGTGTGGATTTTTGTAAGGAAAGGTATTATTGGCTTGGTCGTGCCCGCAGAATTATATATACAGGGATGATAGATGAACTGATGGACTATTGTTTCGGATCGTTGGATTATCGTGGTCTTGAGTTTCGTACAGAACGTGTAGAAGTTCCCGATTATCAGGGTATGGCTGTTATAAATGAGACTTCGTCGGATGTGCCTTACACGCGGACAATCGAACATAAACATTTTAATCTGATGCAGGAACATTTGCCATATACAATTATCACACGCGAATATCCTTCTGTGTGGCATCCGGGATGTGAAGCTTATTATCCTATTAATAATTCGCGAAACAGTCGTCTTTATGCCAGATATCGTGATGTAGCCTCACGGATCTTTCCAAATATCATATTTGGTGGCAGACTCGGAGAGTATAGGTATTATGATATGGACGACGTGATTCAGGCTGCCCTCAGTCTTGAACTGTGAGATATATTGGCTTATTTTTATACTTTTTAGCCAACAATCTTTTCTATTTAATGAGCATACTGCGCGTTGATATATAAATAAAAACGTGTTATAACAGGTTTTTGTTTTATTTGGTATGTAATTCACAAATTTGTGTAATATTTGTGGTAAACATTTGTAAAACAGCATTTTATGTTATATAATTTCATGTTATAGTGTATAATTATATATCATTTCTTCCCTTTTAGTTTATTATAAAAGTTAATTTTGTGCTATAATTCAAAATCTATAGCAATCTTTAATTTAATTGATAAATAATTGTATTTATGAAAAAACGAATAACTATTCTTTTTTGTATTATAGCGTTGTTTACGCCAATATGTGCGTCTCCTGTTATTTCAGAGTCGATATTCGTAAACATTGATTTGAATATAAAATATATTGACCCAGGAAGTGGAAATTTCGAACAGGATGCTAAGTCTCCGGTTTTGAAACCTTCGGTTGGAGTCAAGGGAAATATGTTATATTTGATGGATGGTTGCTATGGTTGTATGTTGTCATTGGTTTCTGCTAATGGAGAGGAAGTGTATAGTGAATATGTAGAATTTGGTACAGATATAATAGAATTGCCGGAATATTTATCAGGAGAATATGAAATTAGACTGGTAAGAGGTGATATTTGTTTTTATGGAATGATAGGTTTGAGTTAGTGGCAGAAAGAAATAGCGTGAGACGTGAAGCTTCAGTGTCATATTGTTATGTTAGCTTATTTTCGAAAAAGAAGTGAATAAATTATGTAAAGACTGATTATGGTGCAGTAACAGAGTCTTTAACTGTTTTATACTTGGCTTAAATTACATTCGGTTCTCACAAGTACACTTCTGGAAGTTAGCGTTTCATGCTATGACTTTTTGCCCAAATTTCTGATTACCTTAAATTTTGAGAAACAGTAGATTAACCTAACGAACAATACATACAATTACTGAAGAACAAGTTTCGTTTTGGTCAGATAAATAATATTTATGGAAAATATAATTGTTGATATATCGGTTATAATACCGTCATACAATAATGCCAATTATATAAGGTGTGCGATACAAAGTCTTTTAAGACAGACATTTAATAGATGGCAGCTTATTATTGTGGATGATGGAAGTAAAGATAATCTGTATGATGCCGTTTCATGTTTTCTTTCAGACAAACGCATTTCTTATATACGTAATGCGGAGAACAAAGGATTGGGTTTTTGCCTAAATATGGCTATTGATATGGCGGACGGTAAATATATAGCCTATCTTCCTGCTGATGATATATATTTCGAGAATCATCTTCAAACAATGTACGACAAGATTGTTTCCGAAGATGCCGATTTTGTCTATTCAGGCATTGTGCATAACATAGGTAACCACGGTGGTGAACATAGTACCCAGCAGTGTAAAGGATGTATAGATGGTCAGACTCTTCAGCTTGTGCAGGTGATGCACCGTAAGACTGCCGATCGTTGGATAGAGCGTGGTGAACTTGTTACAGATGACCTTAACCGCATGTTTTGGAGTACATTTCTTAAAAACAATCAAAAGAAGGTGCATACAGATATGGTGACGTGCGAATGGTTCAGTCACATGTATCAGCGCCATAATATACTCAACGATCGCACAGGTGGCGGTATTTACATGTATAAAACTTATTATGGTGTGAAAGAACCGTTGCGCTATCATTCTTCAGTGGGAAATATTGTCGATGAGATAGAACATTATGCCAAGCTGCGTGAACATGGCAAACAGACATATTTTGATAATAGAGGATTGAAAATTCTTCTCGTAGGTGAGCTTGCGTTCAATCCTGAGCGCATACTTGCCTTTGAGGAGCGTGGACATAAACTATATGGCTTGTGGATAAACAATCCGTTGTGTTATAACACTGTAGGTCCGCTGCCTTTCGGTCATGTGGAGGATATCCCATTTGAACATTGGGAAGAACGTGTGAAGGAAATAAAGCCGGATGTGATATATGCCATGCTTAACTTCAAAGCAGTAGAGCTTGCACATCACGTTCTTATGCACCGCCCGAAAAAAATACCTTTTGTATGGCACTTTAAGGAAGGACCATTTTTCTGTCGTACATATGGACTGTGGAATAAGCTAATAGATCTTTTCGAGCAGTCGGATGGAATTGTATATACCAATCGCCGCATACAGGAATGGTTTGATCTGTTCCTGCGCAAACGTACCACGCACACAGTCATTGTGGACGGCGATTTACCTTCAAAACATTGGTTTGATGGTGAGCGTAGTCCGTTATTATCTGATAAAGATGGTGAAATACATACTGTTCTTGCCGGCCGTGTCTTCGGTATGAGCAGTGAGGATATTGAGACTATGGGCAATCAGCATATTCATCTCCACATATATGGAGATGTTAACTATAACGCTTTTCAGAAAATGATTGATGAGGCATCAGCTTTAGTCCCTGGGTACGTGCATCTACATCCCAACTGTCCTACAGAAAACTGGGTTAGCGAGTTCTCACAATATGATGCAGGATGGCTACACTATTATGAAAGTTGTAATCAAGGAGATCTGATGCGTGCTAACTGGTCGGATATAAATTCTCCGGCACGTATGTCCACGTATGCTATGGCCGGACTTCCTATGATAATGCACGACAATACAGGACATATTGTCCACCATCAGGAGTATCTTGAAAGTCTTGGGATGGCGATAAAGATAAAGACATTTGACTTCCTTTCTGAAAAATTTTCCAATAAGAAAGAAAATGAGAAAAGGAGAGAGAATGTATGGAATCAAAGATACAACTTTTGTTATGACAGCTATGCTGATGAATTGATTAATTTATTTAATTCCATTATTATATAATTTGTAAAATTAATTTAATTTTTATGAAAGAGTTATCTGTAATTAAAGACTTTATCCTGTCCTTGGAGAAACAACAACTGACAGGTGATCAGCAGGCTGTACTGCTTGTTGGTGAGAACGAATATTATGGTGGAACCGATGCTTCAGGGTGTTCGAATACTAAGTGTACAAACAATACTCCTAGTTGTCGGGCTTCTTCGAATAGTAGTTGTGTTAATATTCCAAATTGTACGTGTGAACCTACGGAATCGGATACTGCCGGATGTAATACAGGAAAGGATTGTGGATGCCCTGTAATTGAAAATCCGACAAACTGTGTTATAAACACTTCTAACTGCACCGTAAACATTTGTAAGAGTAAAAGTGGCATCGGCTTTGGTTCTGTCGGCTTCCCGGGGTTTGACATGTGATTAAATTTATTTATGAGTCAGGAGGAATTGCGAAAACGCATTCCTCTTGAACTCTGTGTATGTAAAGATATAATGGTTGAATCTATGAAATACAGTATATATAATTCTATATTGCCTTTGACAAAGATATCAAGCATGATTTATAATGCTTCAAGCGATAAATTCATAGTTTTTAAGAAGGAGCTTGAGTCTTTGTTAGCGAAAAATCCGGAAGAAGTGCAAAAGAAAGCGTTGGATCTTTATACAAAACTGAAAGATGGAGGATTTGTTGTAGATGATGATACAGATGAGGTGGCGGATATGATATCTCTTGGCTTGAGGTTATGCAATAACGAGTCAAGTTATCGTCTTATCATCAATCCCACTACAAACTGTAATTTCAGATGTTGGTATTGTTATGAGAATCATTCTCCACATGCAAAGATGGACTCGTGTACTGTGGATAAAGTGAAAAGAATGATAGTCCGTATTACAGGTAACGAAAAAATAAATTGTATAGAATTGTCTTTTTTCGGTGGAGAGCCTTTGCTATATTATCGTGATACAGTAGAGCCGATAATTGACGCAATACGCATTGAACATGAAAAAAATAAGAATTTTACATATAATATACACTTTACGTCTAATGGCTATCTTATAAACGATTATATAATACAACATCTTATAAAGGATAGGGTGCAGACAACTTTTCAGATAACGTTAGACGGTGGTCGGGAACAACACAACAGAGTGAGATTCCCAACTTCAGGAAAAGGTTCGTATGATCGTATTATAAATAATATAAAAAAACTTCTTTCTGAGAAAATAAATGTAAGTTTGAGGATAAATTATACTATGAATAATATTTCTTCTGTAGAATCTATTCTTGATGATTTGAAGGACATTTCAGAAGAAGATGCTAGTTTCCTAACTGTTGATTTCCAGAAAGTATGGCAGGATACGGCTATCAAATATGACGATGAAACTTTGGGTAGAACCTTGGATGCCTTTAGAAAGCGTTTCAAACGGGTTTCTGCTCATTATAATCATACGGATGCTTTCAGACATCCTTGTTATGCTGATTTGAGAAATGAATCCGTTATAAATTATAATGGAGATGTTTATAAATGTACAGCTCGTGATTTTACGCATGAGAACCGATTGGGCGAACTGAATGATGACGGAACAATAACATGGGACGATCCTGATTTTGTAGAAAACCGTGTGTGTAGAAAATTCAACAAGGAAGAATGTAACAGATGTCGTATTTTTCCTATATGCGGTGGTGGGTGTGCTCAAAATGCATTGGAAAATATGGATCGATTGTGTATGAGATATAGTAGTGAACTCGAAATAGACAAAGTTATTCTGATGCGGTTTTATAATAATGTTGTCAGACACACAACTTTGCCTGATGTAAAATAAAATGGAATAATTATGAGAAGAAGTCTTTTGCTGATATTCATGATGGCTGTTGTCTGTTCATCCTTCGGACAGGACAAAGAGAAAAGTATATATGGTCAGTTGGTCGATAATGTAACAAGGAAGGAGTTGAATAATGCCAAGGTTACGCTTATGACAATGGACAGTGTTGTGGTTGATACGGCGCGGACCTGGTATGAATTTACGCCTAAATATAATTGTTACAGCATTCCTGTTCCGTCTGAAGGAAAATATCTTCTGCTTGCAGAGAGTGATGGTTACGAATCTCAGGTTTTTCCTATAGATGTGAAGTTTCACAGACGTGAGAGTTATATCTATCTGCCACAGATGACAATGAAACGTAAGCAGAAGGTCCACAAGATAGATGAGGTCGTCGTTACGGCCACGAAAGTGAAATTCTATCACAAGAATGATACGTTGGTATATAATGCAGACGCCTTTCAGCTGGCAGAAGGCTCTATGCTTGACGCGCTGATAAAGCAGCTTCCCGGAGCAGAACTTAAATCGGACGGACGTATATATGTGAACGGCCGGTTTGTAGAGAGTCTTCTTCTCAACGGCAAGGACTTCTTCAAAGGAGATAACAAAATCATGCTCCAGAATCTGCCTACCTATACTGTAAACACGGTAAAGGTGTATGAGAAGGCGGGCGAGTTCAGCGAATTCATGGATAAGGAAATTGTAACGGATAAGCGGTTTGTCATGGATGTCAATCTGAAGAAGGAGTACAACATAGGATGGATGGGTAATGTCGATGCCGGCGGTGCCAATCACGATATGTATATGGCCCGTCTGTTTGCGATGCGTTCCACCGACCATTCCCGACTGTCGTTTTATGGAAACATAAACAACCTGAATGATTTCACGACGCCAAGCACCTCTGACTGGACACCGGACAAGATGCCTTATGGCAGACTCACGACGAAGACTTTCGGCGTGAATCTGAATATTGACGACCGTGAGAAGCGTTTTACTTATGCCGGCAGTGCCAATTACGCACGCTACGACAATCATGAGATACAGAACACATTCTCCACAAACTTCCTTTCCGGCGGCGACACCTATGACCGGCGTGTGCAAGATGCTGATTTAAGTAATACATTCATTTTTACAAATCATAGACTATACCTTACGCCTGGCGGAGATGATGCCAAGGTGTCAATAGATCTGCGTCATAGCGGTAATTATACGGAAAGAGTACAGAATCTGGACATTCTTTCCGCCACATCAGAAGAGACTTGGGACGGCTTCAATGACTTCGTGTCCATATTGTCTTCTCCTGTCCTGTCGGACGATCTGCGTAACAGTCTGCTGAACCGTCAGATACAAAACAGCTATTATAAAATAAAGACGTGGGCGACTTCTTTGTCCGCGGATATGAAGATAAAGATTCCTCACTGTAATGACGCGTTAGGCTTCAAGGTCAGCGGAGGCATTAATGGCGGAGACAATAAGTATTTCGACAGAAAACGGGTTGACTTCTTCAGGACAGATCCAGCCTCGACAGATTTTATAAATCACTTCAGTGACGGAATACCGTCGCGTGGATATAATTACAGTCTCGAGGCAAACTATCACTATGATTTCGGCGGATCAGATTATCTGAATTTCGGCTACAGTTTCAGTCAGGACTATATCAATACAAAGCAGAGCCTGTATCAGCTTGAACTGATAGAGGGATGGGGCGTTGACACTTCACATCCGGTAGGCACGCTCCCTTCAGTGCGCGAATATCTTCCCACATTGGACGCAGGCAATAGTTACAGGTCGGCTCTCCTCAATAATACTCATAGATTGTTTGTGAATTATTCATTGAAGGTTTTTGATAATAAGAAGTCGCGTATGTACTTCATACCTGGACTTGTGGCAAATATTCAACGTGAAAGGCTGAAGTATCAGCGCGCGGAAGTCGATACAGCTTTTGCACGCACTAATGTCTTTGTGACACCAAGTTTTACTTTGAAGTGGAACACACATGACTGGAAAGAGGAGATACGGTTCGATTATGAAATGGATATGAGTTCTCCGAATATGGTTTATTCCGTCAGTTTCATCAATGACTCGGACCCGATGTCAGTCACAACTTATGGTGTCAGAGATCTTAAGAACAGGCAGTCGCACAATTTGAGTTTCAGTTATACAAACAGTCGCAATGTTGTGACTTTCAGACCTTCAGCCGGATTCAACATAAGCCGCAACGATGTTGCCATGGGCTATGTTTACGATCGCGCCACCGGTCGTAAGGAATACTCGTTCTATAATGTCAACGGCAACTGGAATACGTATCTGAATATTAATGCTACAGGAACGCTTGACAAGAAGAAACGCCTCACCTTCAGTTCCGCAACAGCATGGAACTATTATAACAGTGTTGATATGATAGGCGACGAACTTGCCGCCGCACCGGTGAAAAGTACTGTCAGGACGTCTGTGCTTTCAGAGGATCTCAACTTCAGTTACAGCCTTGGCAAACATTCTGTTGGTCTGAAAGGCTCGTTCGCATGGACTAATTCGTGTGGCGATCGCAAGGATTTCACAACCATCAATGCGTACAATTACAACTACGGTCTTACCGGCACGGTGTCACTGCCATGGAAATTTCAACTTGACACAGATTTTACAGTCTATAGCCGCCGCGGCTATGAGGACACCTCGATGAACGACGACAACTTTGTGTGGAACGCCCGTCTGACGCGATCTTTCCTGAAAGGCAATCTCACACTCCGTGCCGACGCTTTCGACATACTCCATCAGCTGAAGAAAGTGGAACGTACAATCAACACCCAGGGACGTGTGGAACGCTATTACAACACCCCGCCACGCTATGTGCTTATACACGCCATATACCGTTTCAACATATTCCCGAAGAAAAAGATGTAGGCTTTTAATAAACAAGACGACAGGGTTAAAACGCCCTGCCGTCGTTTTTTAAGTGAATAAACATAATAAGATGAATGCCAGCAAAAGTGTACACAGACAATTGAAGCAGATGCATCGTGTGCCGTTATACCGCCAGATAGAAGCCAATGACTGCGGTCCTGCCTGCATACAGATGATAACGGCATATTATGGAATGAAATATCCATTGAAGACGATAAAACGATATTGTGACATGACGCGTATGGGAATATCTCTGCGTGATGTGACACATTGTCTTGATTCGCTTGGCTTTGAGACAGGAACTGTCACGGTGGATATAAAAGAAACACAACGTATGCCTTTGCCGGCCATATTGTATCTGAAGAAAGGACATTTTGTGATTCTTGAAAGAATACGTGATAGACGTGGTGCAAAGGAATATGCGATAGTCGATCCTGATTATGGTAGGGTGAAGATGAATGAGGAGAACATTATCGACCGTTGGATGATGAATGCCAGAGGTGTTGCGGTGGTGATGGCTCCGGATGATAGATTCGGAAGTGTCGGAGTGGAAGAATGTGACAAGGATACCACTCACAGACTTGTGCGCAGGACGATGAAGGATATTTTTGTAAACCATCGTAAGAATCTGCTGTGTATAGCATTTCTCACATTGATTGTGGTTGTCACAAACTGGGCGATGCCATTGTTGCTGAAAACAACAATAGATGAGGGTATAATGAAAAAGAATATAAACATAGTGTGGATGATGCTCGCAGCGCAGTTTATGTTCTTTCTCGGATTTATGATTACAGGTAATATCTCCAATCTTATATCAACGAAAATGAATATAAAGATAAACATGAAGTTTACGGCAGGATATTTTTCAAAAATAATAAATCTGCCGATGAAATATTTTGATATAGGATTAAGATCAGACCTCATGCAGAGATTATCGGATTTGAGCCGTATCGAGTCATTTATTACAGGAAATATGATGTCGATAGTGTTTGCAATCCTTAATGTCATCGTGTTCTCGGCTCTGTTGCTTCATTATAATTATGTGACATTTCTCATATTCATGTTCTTCTCCATTGTGTCGTTTGTATATAACAATTATTTCATGGTGAAACGTAAGTATATTGATTACGCCAGTTTTTCAATAGGCTCGGAGCGTCACAATACGATATATGAAATGATAATGGGTATGTCGGAGATAAAGATAAATAACGCCCAACAGGCACGCATTTCGGTCTGGCGCAGGCTTGAAGACAAGATGAACCGGCTAACGATAAAGTCGGTATATCTGAATTACTATATGTCAAATGGTGCGGGATTGTTCGGAAGACTGCGTGACATCACGCTTACGGCTTATTGTTCTCTGCTTGTGATAGAGAATGATATGACCATGGGTACCATGATGATGATAAGTTTTCTTCTTGGTCAGCTGTCTGGTCCTGTCGGACAATTGATAGGCTTCTCCCAGAATGTTCAGGATGCCAAGTTGTCGTATGGTCGTATAAATGATATTTACGAAAGGCCGGAGGAAACTTCGCCCGGAGATATAAGTATTGCTGATAAGAAAGTAAACAGGGGTATTTGTTTTAAAAATGTGTCATTCAAGTATGCGGGAATATCCAGTCCTTATGTGTTGAAGAATATTGACTTTGATGTTCCGGTCGGGAAAGTTACTGCCATAGTGGGAGCCAGCGGAAGTGGCAAGACCACTCTGCTGAAGCTGATGCTCGGGTTTTATTATCCTGACGAAGGCGACATTTTTATAGATGACAATCGTATGTGTGATGTTGATGTGAATACATGGCGTGACAAATGTGGGGTGGTGATGCAGGACGGACGTATATTCAGCGGTTCTGTAGCGGAGAATATCGCCTTTTCTGCAGTAGAGCCCAATGCCGGAAGATTAGAATATGCAGCAGAAGTAGCAGCAATAAAAGATCGTATAAAAGCGTTACCAATGGGGTATAACACAAGAATTGGCGAGACCGGAGTAGATCTGAGTGGCGGTGAGAAGCAGCGCATTTTCATTGCCCGTGCTGTATATAAGGATCCTGAATTCATATTCTTTGATGAGGCTACTTCATCGCTTGACGCAAATACGGAGCGTACAATAATGCAGAATCTGCGTAATTTTTATAATGGACGTACTGTTGTCATAATAGCGCATAGACTCAGTACTGTTAGGGATGCGGACAATATTATATTCATGGATAAGGGACATGTTGTAGAGCAAGGTTCTCATGATAAACTTCTGGAAAAGAAGGGATATTATTATAGACTGGTACACAATCAGTTGGAATTTTGTGACAGTTAATCATTTATAGATGTTTAATGAGGCAGCAGAAATTCAGCTTGTTTTGGTTTTGTTATTGACATACTATGGAGTGACGGGAAACTTCCGGACAGTGTGGAGTTGTAATAGCAAGGGGCTCGCACGGTAAAAAATGCCATTGCTGCAACTGATAAATAGTCGCTGAAATTACAGACGCATTGATTCATTTTTTTCTCAAGGCTAATATCGGTGTTGTTAAAGAAAAATTGAGAGATGAACTTACAATTTTTCTTGACTTTATTTTGACAAAATTTTTTCGCAAAAGAGATATGAATGAATGTTAATACGGACGTATCTGAGGCTATTTCGAGACATACCGGCTTTTCATATACCCTATTCTGTAGTCCGAAATAACACATCTTGCTTTCTGATATTGCCCATTTTGTGGTCCGATAAAGCCAATTTTAGGGTGCGATATGGTGCTTTTCAGCCCCTGAAATGGGCCATTTCGCATGACGAAATGGTGCTTTTTGCAATGCCATGAAATACTCCTTAAATATAAATCATTGATATACAATATATTATGTAAGCATCTCATAATCCGCGTATTTGTGTCTGATGGAGAGTTAGCTCGCAAATACGCGCTTATTTTTTAGGGTATATCAGTAAACTAAGCCGGAAAAATCAAAATATGGTTATAATCTGAAAGTTCCTTATATTGTTTTTTTTCAACAGAAGAAAACAATACTGATTTGAGATTGAAGCCACACATTATTTTGAAAATAATCCCGACAGTCTTTCTGCTGAATTATTTTAATATTGATAAAATGTAAATATTTGACTTTATCTATGTGGGATAATTTGGTTTGAATTAATTTATGGTCAAGTGTCTTGTTTTTAGTTTTAATTATTTTTTTTGATAAAACAATAGATATAACAGGTCTGTTTTTTATTAATGAAACTTTCTTATTGAAAATAAATGTTAATATTGAATTTTTTTTGTTTAGAAATCCATGCTTCGTGTGTCTTATAGGTAAAAGTCATCCGTACTGGATAAAAAGTAACTTAAACCGCTAAAAACCGAGACCTATGGACAGACAGATAAAGGCATTGTACATTGTTAGGGTACTCATAGCTTCATTTCTTTGCATTGCGGAGTTGATCTGTATTTATATGAAAGACGTATGGAGTATCTGAAATTATAAGAATGTATGGCATGATAAACAAATGTTGATGTGCTGTCAGAGACATTTCTTGATACAAAATCTTGATACAAAAAGAATAAAGTAATAATTTTATAAACCGTAAAAACCTGAATTTATGAGAATGAGAAGAAGTCTTTTGCTGATATTCATGATGGCTGTTGTCTGTTCATCCTTCGGACAGAAAGAGCGAAGCATAAACATTTATGCTACGATAAAAGATCACATTCTGCGCACAACAATAGAGAATGCGAAGGTGACGCTTCTGTCTCCTGACAGCGTGGTGCTTGACAGTTGCAGAAACAACTACGGATACACTTCGTTGAGAAAACTGTACAGTTTCAAAGTCAAGGAAGGAAACTATATCATCAAGACAGAGAAGGAAGGATATGAGACAACATATACTTCGATAGAGATAAGCAAGATCAGACGGCGCGAGACAAACAGAGTGCTCTCCACCATATATATGAAACGTCCGAAGGTTCATGCCATAGACGAGGTTGTGGTTACAGCCACGAAGGTGAAGTTCTACAACAAGGGCGACACGCTTGTCTATAATGCCGACGCTTTCCAATTGGCTGAAGGCTCCATGCTCGACGCCCTGGTGAAACAGCTGCCCGGTGTGGAGCTGAAATCCGACGGCCGCATATATGTGAACGGCCGCTTTGTGGAGAGTCTTCTTCTCAACGGCAAGGACTTCTTCAAGGGCGACAACACAATCATGCTTGAGAATCTTCCCACTTACGCGGTAAACACGGTGAAGGTTTACGACAAGGCCGGGCGTCTGAGCGAGTTTCTCGACCGCGACATGAACGACAAGCAGCTGGTGATGGACGTCAACCTTAAGAAGCAGTACAACATAGGATGGATGGGCAATATAGACGCCGGCGGCGCCAACCACGACCTGTACATGGCCCGACTGTTCGCCATGCGCTCCACAGACCACTCCCGTGTGTCGTTGTTCGGCAACATGAATAATATCAACGACTTCACCACTCCCAACACCAACGACTGGACTCCTGACAAGATGCCTTACGGGCGGCTTACGACAAAGAAAATCGGTGTGAATGTGAATGTGGACGACCGTGAGGGCCGCTACGAATATACCGGTAACGCAAACTTCACCCATTATGACAATCATGAGGTGCAGAATACATTCCGTACCAATTTCCTCGCCGATGGCGATACCTACGACCGCCAAGTTCAGGATGCGCGCTTCTGCAATATGTCTTTAAACACAAATCATGATTTGAGACTTAAGCCTAAGGGTGACATGTCGCGTGCGGAGTATGATATTAATTTGGGTGCAAGCTACAGTCGCAAGCGTAATGACCTCTCTATAATCTCCGCCACCTCAGACGAGACGTGGAACGGCTTTGAGGATTTCATGAAAATCCTTTCCACACCGGTACTCGATGACAACCTTCGTGCACGCCTTATAAACCGTCAGATAAAAAACCGTTATTATGACAGCAAACAATGGTCTGCTAATTTAGGCTCCAGTATGATGCTGCGTATGCCCCATAACAGTGACTATTTGTACCTTAACTTAAAGGGTTCGATGTTCGGTTCCGACATGCGTGATTTCACCCATCAGCGTATAGACTATTTTTCAGGAACCGGTTCGACTGACTTTATAAACCGTTATAATGATGTCACGCCCTCACGTGGTTATAGAATTAAATTCATAGGTAGTTATGGTTTTGTCTTTTCAGAAAATTTAACGATTAATTTCGACTACAACATGAGTGCCGGACGTGACAAGTCCATAAACAAACTCTACCATCTTGAGACTCTCGACGGTTGGGGGCTGGACACTGAGCATCCTATAGGTGCGCTGCCTTCGGTCACAGAGTATCTGCCGACACTCGACGGAAAGAACAGCTACAATTCGGTGGAAAGCGATAACAGTCATTCCATCGGAGTGAATGCAAATATAGAATTGTTGCGTGATGACAAGTTGGCCATGCAGTTAATACCGGGATTGACACTTGATATATTGAACGAGAAACTCGATTATCGTCGCGCCCGTATAGACACAGCTTTCAGTCGCACCACATTGATGTTGAAACCTTTATTGGAATTACATCTCAGGACAAAGGATTTTCAGCAGGGTGGAGCTTTAAAATACAGCATGAACAGCAGCACCCCCAACATGCTCTATTCTCTTAATTTCGTTGACGATTCCGACCCTATGACGACCGTAAACTATGGCAACAGGAATCTGAAGAACAGACGCACCCACACCATCAGTCTCGACTATAACGACAGAAAGCACACCATAAAGATATCCCCGATTGTGACATTCAACATAAGCGAGAACGATGTGGCCATGGGTTATGTGTACGACCGCAGCACGGCCCGCCGCACATACTCCTACTATAATGTGAACGGCAACTGGAATCTTTCCGCCAGATTCAACATGAACGGTCCGCTGGACAAGAAGAAACGCCTGTATTTCAACTCCGCCACGTCGTGGAACTACTACAACAGTGTCGATATGATAGGCGATGATTTGGCCTCCGCTCCGGTGAAAAGCACCGTCAAAAGCTCTGTGCTCTCGGAGACTCTCAACCTTGACTATACGCTGGGCAAGCACAGCATAGGCTTCAGAGGCTCGGTGTCATGGTTGAATACGGAGGGCGACCGCGACAATTTTGTACCTATCAACGCATACGACTTCAACTATGGCGTTTACGGTTACCTTCAGCTTCCGTTCGGTTTCAAGCTCGACACCGATCTGACCATGTACAGCCGCCGCGGCTATGAGGACACTTCGATGGACGACGACAACTTCGTGTGGAACGCCCGTCTGACCCGTTCTTTGCTGAAAGGCAAGCTCACTCTGCGTGCCGATGCCTTCGATATACTCCACCAGTTGAAGAAAGTGGAGAGCAGCATCAACACCCAGGGACGTGTGGAACGCTATTACAACACTCCGCCGCGCTATGTGCTCATACACGCCATATACCGTTTCAACATATTCCCGAAGAAAAAGATGTAGGTTGTAATCCGGCGCGGTCACACCATGAACGGTTGAGTGCGACTGCGCGAAAGACATAAACACAATGCTCTATGTGCCGCATATTCCATACCCGCATCCCGCTGTGGATGGTATGATATTTCGTGAAAGTGCGGGTTATTGATATGATTAAGTGATTGAAAGGTCCGTCCCTATTAGGGGCGGATTTTTGATTTCGGGCGTATATGGTTGCCGAAATAAGAGATGTGAGTGATATATGATGGCGGAAGCGGATGACGATTGTATGAAAATATTGCGTCCATGAAAGGCTGATGGGACGGTATGTGCGTTGCCGATTTTATGTGCAGTTATATTATAGGAGAAGAAAATATTTAGAAAATAAGACTTCTGACCCCGGCATGGAAAAGCTGTTGTGACGCAAACCGGCTGACAGGTTTGTATATTCATGGCGGCCTTTACCGCCTTGTATGGGGCTAAAAGAAAAGGGCCGCGCTCCAAACTTCCGTTCAGAACGCAGCCCCGTTGTTATAGGACAAGACTGAAGAATATCAGTCTGTCAGTTCCTTATTTGGCAACTATCAGCTTAGAATTGCCTACAATGTGATTGGTCTCATCGTAAGCCGTGACGATATATACGCCCGGTTCTAAGCCTGATACATTGACCGTTGCCTCTTTTTCCGACTCTAATACACGTGCTCCGTTGATAGAAGATATTACGAAGTGGTCGTAGTTTCCTTCTATGTGTACAAGTGTCTTTGCCGGGTTAGGATAAATGGACAGCTTGTTGGTAGCTTTTACATCCTCTATACCCGAAACCTCACCGAACTTGATTGTTACGATGGCAGATTCGCCGGAATTGTAAACAGCCTTCACACCTGCCTCGTGCTCACCTTCGGCGAGATTCTCAAACAGATAGCTGTTGCCTGATGTAGTGCCCACTTTGTTGCCGTCGAGGTAAACCTCATACTCTACTGTCGGAGTGTTGTCCTTTGCCTGTGCGCTTTTCTCCTTGGCCGTCTTCATGCGTGGCAGGCTTCCGATGTATATGTCATCAATCATAAGGATGAATCCGTCGCTTGTCGATACGTTTCTGATGGCTACATGTTTAGCGCTCGCAGGTATGGTGTAAGAGTATTCGTCCCACTGAGATGACGGACCGACATTCTCGGCAATCCATACGAAGTCGTCCGGTTCTGGGTCTTCAACATCCGTATAGCCCACGCTGAAGTAGTCGGGATAGCCGGCATCTACGGCGTAAGAGCGTGCGTAGAAGCTCAGACTGAAGTCGTGCGCATAGTTGAGCACAGGCGAAATGATCCAGTCGTTGTTCTGCGACTCGGCCGCGAAGCTTGCTAGATATTTAGATCCGCTGTGCGGTTGCAGAGTCTCTACGGTATTGACAGCCGGCGTTGTGGCAGACGGGTTGAACACCATGAACGACATTGCGCCGCCCATACCCGGGAAGTCAGCTCCGGTAAATCCGTATGTTGCCTGCTGGTCAAGATCCCAGTAGTTCCATCCTATCTCGCCCGGAGAAGCAATGGCGAAGTCGTCGTACGACTCGAAATCATCGAACAGCGTGCCGGATGTGTTCCATGTGAACAGTGCCGACGAGTTGTCGCCTTCTACATCCTCTATTGTGAGGTTGAACGGTTCCACGATGATTTCTTTCAGTTCGTATGCCTGGGTTGTATATTCATTGTCTGTGCTGAAATCACCGCTGAAGGTCATGTTTTCATATCCTGACAGCGAGATTGTACCGTCGTACTGGTCTTTCAGCATATCCTCGAACACGGCTGTACCGTCGGCCGAAACCATGGCTGTGGCAGTCTTGCCGTAGGTCTTACCCTTGATGCTTACCGTAGCACCTTCAGCGCTGCCGCTCTTGCTGTTGGTTGTGACAGGAACGGTGATGCGTGTCTTCATGTCGTGAGCGTACAGCGGAGACATGACGCGCTCCGATTCGCTTCCGTCAGGATAAACCGAGCTGACGGCAAAACCGTAAACTCCGCTTCCTACGCCCTCCATGTTGTTCACAAACGTGGTCTCGCCTGTGGTCTCGGCACCGTCGTTAAGCAGTGTCCATGAGTCTTTGTCGTCCTTCTAATCCTCACGGTAGCGCCATACCTTATACTTGCACAGGTCAGGATAGCTGCCTTCTTCGTGTGCGTAGTATGTGCTGTCGTTGTCGGCAAGACGATAACCTTCGGCACGTATCATGAGGTTCTTTCTGTATCCGCTGTCCTCTATGTAGTCGAAGTCGCCGCCTGCATAGTCGCCGCTGAACACGTGGGTGTGCTCGGCGAACGGGTAGGAGAGGTCTGAACCGGCGTCAACACCTACGCCCAGATATCCGTAATAGCCCAGTGCTACGAGGCAACCGCGCGGAGCATTGACCGGTTCGTCAAATTCGCACGACGACCATTGCTCGTCGGTAGTGGTTGTGAGATCGACGCTCTTCAGTATCTTGTTTGTCGGTTCTCCGTTCTCGTCGAGGTCGAATACGAACACATTGACAGCGTAGTGAGGTCCACCTGCTGCGGTGAGGAACCATTTTACAGAAGTCAGCTGCATAGGTTCGCGGTAGATGGTACCGATGACGGTGCGGTCAACGGCATTCTCTATGCCGATGTTTGCTGCCACCTTGCCGTCGTCCTTGCGCAGTTCTGCCTTCTTGTCGGCAGTCTGCCATGTTATGGTTACGTTGTTCGAGTCGTCGGCATCTATGCTTACGGCAGACGGAGCATATACAAGATAGTCCATCTTCACGTCGCCCAGAGCAACGACATCGTTCTCAACCTTAACATCCTGCACGGCCGATTTATACCACTCTTTGCTAAGGTTCATCGTGTAATGATCGGCAGATGCAATCACCTTGTCCCAGCTGAATGTTCCGTCTTCGGCTGTCTGTGCGGTGTATTCATGCTCGCCTTCCTTGAGAGTTACCGTTACACCGGCCAGCGGTTTATCGTCGGCAGACACCACGCGGCCCGATACCGGATAAACGTTAATCTTCTCGATGGTCATGTCTTTGGTCACGGTCTGGCCGTTCTCCACGGTCACTGTTCCCTCAACATCGTTGTATCCGTCCTTACTTACCTTTATGGTGTACTCGCCGTCGCGCATATATCCGAATCTGTAGCAGCCTTCGGCATCGGTCTGGGTCATCACTTTCTCGCTCTCTATAGCCACTGTCGCACCCTCGACAGGTGCTCCGTCGGCGTCTGTTATCTTACCCGAAATCTCTGTTCCGAGGCAATACATCGACAGCGTCACTGCGGCTTTCTGACTATATGCGGCACTTCCATAGTTGGTGAAATCGAACGGAGTGTAGTCGCTTGCGTAGTAGTAGGTGCCGCTTCCGTCGGCAGAATCGTAGTAAGGGAAGTTCACCTGATTGTAGTATCCCTCCGGCATGGCGTGTGTGGTGAGCACTGCCAGGTTCTTGCCTTTGGCAAACTCGAACTTATGCGACAGATCTATTGTTATTTCGTTCTGTCCCTGCGGCAGTGTTACCGTGCCGTCATATACGAGTGTCATTTCCGATTCTGGAATCCATCCGGTCTGATAGTTGGCTGTTGTCAGGTCGGTGTTCGCCATGTATATCTTGATAGGCGTGTCAACGACGTCGTAAGTATGCGAGTTCTTCACGGTGAATGTGAATGCCTCTACGAGTCCTCCGTCACGTCCTATCTCCTCAGGTGTGTAGATGTTGAGCGCCGCACTGTTCTTGTTGTAGAAGTTGAACAGATTGTTGCGGCTGAACTTAGACGCGTCTATCTTGTCGATGTCGAGCACGTCGGTAGAGCCCAACGGCAGCACCTCAACGGCCAACGGCTCAGAAAGGTTGTCGTTGTCAACCTCGTCTCCGGTGCATACCACTTCGCCGACAACCGATGTCACGGTCTGGTCGGCAGGTGTCCAGTCGAGCGATACTTCTTTCTCGGCTCCGTTCTCCAGTGCTTCCTGAACGCGTTTTGTGGCAAGAATCTTGCCCGAAGCGGCGTCTTTCAGGTTCACGGTATAGTCGGATACCGTCTGGCTTCCCTTGTTGAGCACGGTCACATTGTATGTGTATGTGGAACCTACAACCGGTTTGCGCACACCCTCAAGCGACACGACGCGCATGTTTATGGCAGCCATCTGCTCTATGGCGATGTTGGTCAAATAGAAGAACGAGCTGTTGCCGTCGGAGTAGATGTGGAATCCTATGTTGTAGTATCCTGATTTGTCAACCGTGATGACAAGGCTTTGCTCCTGGTAGGTGTAAGCCGGAGTGAGTGTCTGGTTGAACAGTTCGGTGGTCATCGCTTCGGGAGTCAGACCCTGTCCGAGGCACACCTGCAGCTTGTTGCTCTTCGTTCCTTTGGTCTGGAACGTGAATTTGTACTGTTTGCCGGCTTCGAAATAGAAGTCGTGAGAGATGAGCCAGTCGTCTGCTGCCACCGGAGGATTGTCTATGATACCTCCGTTATACTGCATGGCACCGCCAGTATATTCCATCATTGACCACGTGCGGCCGTTGTTGTCAGCATCGACTATGCTCCACGATTCGGCCTGTTCGGTGGTGGTGAAGTCGCACGAGTAAGGCAGTTCGTTCACCGGTCCGAGCACTATTATGTCGCTTGTGGCCGTGCCTCCATCACCTGCTTTGGTGACAGGAGTAATCTCGTAGGTGTAGCTCTCAAGGTCGTCTGCCTCGTCGGTGAAGCTCGTCTCCGTAAGCGATTCGTACAGAGTCTTGCCGTCGGGCTGGCGTACCACCTTGTAGCGCAGTGTCGAAAGATCTATCCAACCGCCCTGAACGCCTTTTGTAGGAGCGTCCCACGACACTTTCACCTTATTTGATGTTATCTTTTCCATCGTGATGTTGGTCGGAGTGGCAGGCACATCCTCGCCCACAAACAGCTTCATCTTGGTCTCGACACCGTCGCCCACGCCGTTCACAGGAACGATTCTGTAGTCGGCCATGACGCCAGTCTCGCCATCAATCACGTCGGTGACGGACGACGGCTGACCCGGTTTCACGTTCTCAGTGGATAATACCAGTTCGCCGTTGCGATAGATATCCACCCGTTTAAGGTCGGTCAGCTCTCCGCCGCCGAACACTGTTGTCGGGTTGGTCCACGATATTGTGGCGCTGCATGCGCCGTTGGCGTCGGGCACAATCTTAAGGTCGCTCACGGCGTTAGGCGCACCGTCGATGGCAGCCGAGAAAGGTATGTAGAGTCCGGCAATGCCTGCATCCTGTGCCGAACCGAGCGTACCTATCTGCTGTGCGGCTCCTGTGGACACGTCGATGGTGCACAGCAGGCTTTCCTCGTTCACCGTGTTCAAGGTCATGTAAAGTGTCTTGTCTGAATGGTTGAACTCCATCGAGAAGTTTCCCGACGGCCGATAGCCCGTCGCACCTACTATCTCGCAGGTGCCGTCGTTCTTGTTTATCTTGCAGAAATTTCCGCTTCCGTCCACAACGTAGAGCTGTCCGTCATACGAGCAGGCAAGTGTGAAGTAGAAGTTTCCGAGGTCGGCAACCTTTGTCGTGGCTGCTGTCGCAAGGTCTATCTTGTATAGTGCACTTGTCGAAGTGGCCAGACTGCCCACGATGCCGTACATGGTCTTGGTGGAATAGTCGTAGGCCATGTCGGCAAACTTATATGGAAGTCCTGAAAATGAACCGACAACCGACATCTTCTTTGTCTCCATATCGACTGCCATCAGACGGTCGGCGGCACTGGTGGCATAGCTTACCGAAGCAAGATAATACACTCCGTCAACGCACGCGCCGGCGCTGCAATAGTTGTAACCCAGGTCGTAAACGGTTTCGAAACTCGAGACATCGGGCATCTGAAACGATACGAGTTTGTTTGTCTCAGCTCCCTGGTCGAACAGCAGAATGCCGTATCCCAGCTGGGGATTGTCTGCTGTCGCGACTTTCTTTTGCGAGAAAACAGTCTGTGGACTCAGGCAACAGAAAAGTGCCCAAAGCTACAAACACAAAAGCTTTGTTTTTTCATAAATGTTTGTTTTTTGTTATTATATGTATGGTGTATATTAATTCTGATTTGCGATGGTATAAACTCATATAAGACGATTACGGTATGGGTGGACCGTTCATACGTTTTTGTAATTTATTTATGTCATGTTTCAGTGGGATAATCTAATAAGGTGAATAAGAATCTAATAATGATGAATGTTTCCAAATATCATTCTTTGTATAATGTATTATGTCATCAAGTTATATTATTTTTAATTTTAGCTTCATTTTTTATGCAAAAGTACCAAAAGATATTAATTTTTGTAAATATTCTTAGGGTAAATCTGTCTTACTTGTCGAATTATTACTGATATATGGCAAGTTATTTATTGTACATTCATTATATAATGTTTCCAATCTGTTTATTACAGTATTTGCTTAGGGAAGGAATGACATTATACGGCATTTTGCCGTTGGAGTGGGGAACTGTGATTTGTGTATCAGATCATTATAAGATAGTGTGGTTGCAATGAAATGAGGGAATACTGTATGTTTTTATATACAGTCATGTTGGCAGGATTATGGTATGTGTGTTGCTTGTGTATTGATATGCCTGCAAATGCTGTCCGGCATGGCGTAGAATATTATACAGAAAATGCGTGAATTGTTGTTTCTGCGGTTGATGATGTCGTCATCCGGAGAATGTGAAAAGGTGAAAAAATAAAAAAGACTGCTTCAGACTTAACTGCGCCATGACGATATGTAACGTATGTGTCGCGATTGAATCTGAAGACAGTCAAAGTCCCTAATATAATAATATGTCGATTTATTTTCTTGCGGTCATATATACATATTATATAAATATCATTTGTTCTGTGTGTCCCATTTGTGGGTCTCGGAACAATGCAGGTTGAGCGTCTTGTTGCCGGTCTGCATTCTGAATTCACCTTTTTCGAGTATCCATTTTCCGTCGGCTCCGACAAAGGCAAGGTCGCTGCCTTTCAGATTGAACGAGACGGTGCGTGTCTCGCCGGGTTTGAGCTCTATCTTCTGGAATGCTCTCAGGCGTCTGTTCTCCGGAGTGAGCGACGCAACCATGTCGCGGCTGAAGAGCATCACCACTTCCTTGCCGGCAACGGTTCCGGTGTTGGTGACATCGACAGACAGGGTGATATTGTCGCCGGCCTTGAAATCGGTGGCGGAGGTCCTGAAGTTGTCGTAGCTGAACGTGGTGTAGCTCAGTCCGTAACCGAACGGCCACTGCACGGATATCACGGCATCGTAGTCGTAGGCGCCTTCCATCTTGTCCATCTCTTCGCTCACGCGGTAGTCGTAGGTTGTGAGTGCGGCCGGATCCTTCGGGTAGGTGTAAGGCATCTTCGCGCTCGGATTGGCTTTGCCCGAGAGTATGTTGGCAAGGGCGTCGGCACCGTAGTTTCCGGGCAGGAGTATGTCGATGACAGCCTCGGCCAGCGGTTCGATGTCGCTGATGATGCGCGGACGTCCTTCGTTGAGTATGAGCACAATGGGTTTGCCGGTTTTGGCGAGAGCCTTCACGAGGTCGCGCTGGTTGGCGGAGAGTCTCAGGTCGGAAAGGTTTCCGGGTGTCTCGCAGTATGAGTTCTCGCCGATGCAGGCTATTATCACGTCAACATTTCCGGCCGCTTCCACCGCTTTCTCTATTTCCGGGGTGTTTTCCTCGTAGTAGTTGCCTTCTGGAACATAGGTGACGCCTTGCTCGAGCGTCACGTTTTCCTTGCCGAACTCGTTGCTTATGGCCTCATAGATGGTGTTGCGGTCGCCAGCGTAGCGGTCGGCTATGTGTCCCTGCCATGAGTAGCTCCATCCTCCGTTGAGGCAGCGCATGGAATTGGCGTTAGGGCCGGTGACGAGCAGTTTCACGCCTTTCTTCAGCGGCAGTATGTTGTTTTTGTTCTTCAGCAGCACCTCCGACTCCTCGGCTGCTTTCACGGCCAGTACGGCGTGGGCCTCAGAGGCGAATTCGGGGAAGTCCTTCATGTGTGTCACGGGTGTGTCGAAGAGTCCCAGTCTGTATTTCAGACGGAGCACGCGGCGCACGGCGTCGTCGATACGGCTCATCGGCACACGACCTTCCTCAACCAGTTCTTTGAGCAGGGTGCAATAGTTGAGATCGTATGGTTCCATTGCCATGTCTATTCCGGCATTGATGGCCATTTCTATTGCTTCTTTCTTGTCTGCAGCTACATGTTCACGTGTATAGAGATTGTTGATGTCCGCCCAGTCGGTGATTAACATTCCGTCCCAGTTGAGGCCCTCCTTGAGCCAACCGGTAAGAAGTTCTTTGTTGGCATGTACCGGAACACCGTTCACACTTCCGCTATTGACCATGATTGTCAGAGCTCCGGCTTCTACACACGCTTTGAATGGAGCGAAACATTTTTCTCTCAGTTCGAAAATGGGAATGTATGCCGGCGTGCGGTCCTTTCCTGTTCTTGCCTGGCTGTATCCCATGTAGTGCTTTACGGATGTGGCTATTCTGTCTGAAGGTATGTGATTCGGGTCGTCGCCCTGGAATCCACGCACGGCTTCGCTTCCCATTATTGCGTTGACAAGGCAGTCCTCACCATAGTTTTCCCATACGCGTGGCCAGCGTGGGTCTCTTGCCATATCCACTGTCGGAGAATATGTCCATGGACAGTTGGCGGCTCTTGTCTCATAAGCTGTCACTCGGGCTGCCTCATATGCCAGCTGAGGATTGAAAGAAGCTCCGAGATTGATGTTCTGCGGGAATAGTGTTCCGCCAAGAGTGTATGTGGTTCCATGGGTCTGATCAAGTCCGTAGATGCATGGAATGCCAATCTCTTTCATTGACAGTTTCTGAATGATTCCAATCAGTTCCTGCCACTTCTCCGGTGTTTGGGCTACAGGACCAGGGGCGTTGAGTATTGATCCTACTTTATATTTTGCAATGGCGTTGTAGAGTTTATCCTTGTCGAGAACGAACTCTCCGTCTTTCCATTCTCCGAGCACGTCAATGGACAATTCTGTCATCTGTCCTATTTTTTCGTCAAGTGTCATCTTGCTCAGAGTATTCTCGACTTTAGCCTCAATGTCCTTGTCAGAACGTATCGCCGGCGACATTGCCTGCGATATGCAGGCAATGCCGAGAGCTGTGAATATTGCTATGTTTCTGAATGAATGCATGATTTGGGTTATTTGATGGTTATGTCGTCAACATAGAATCCATGTCCGGTTATAAGGAATCCGTTTTGTTCCTGAATCATATCAAGGATTTCCTGTGTGAGAGTGAACTCCATGACACCGTTTTCTGTAACGTCAATCTTGGATACTCCAGGCAGTGCGGTCCACCATCCGGTTGTAGGTTGTATCTGATGATATTCGTCGTTCGGTTCTATTGAATAGCTTATTGCCATTACAGAACCTGCCTTCAGGGTGGCGAAGACTTCTTTGCCTATCAGGTTGAATGTTTTGTTCGGGTCTCCGTCAGGACGGTCCCACGAAACATAGTGGTGGCCGGACCAGAGAGACTGCTCGGAAGAAACTGTCACGGTAGTCTGTTCTGCGATAGATTTGTTGGTGTAGAATGTCACGCTGTTTCCGTCTTTCATCGTTCCGGTCAGGACGTATTCTCCGTCAGCCAGGTCTGGACATGTGATTTGGATTAAGTCGGATGTCTGCTGGACAAACTCTTTTATCTCTATGTCGCCTATTTTAAGAGAGGCAATCCTATCGAGATTTATTCCTGTCATGGTCCATTCGGAGTTGGCTTTTGTACGGTTGGCTCCTGAAGTGATGAGTGCCGACTTGCTTACAGTAACTGTATTCGCACCATATTCTTCACCATTCTCGTCGATGAGCAGGACTCTCTGTGTGCCTTCTGCTGCGTCGGCAGGTACGGTGTATATGAGGTGGGGTGTTCCGCCATCTGTAGAATAAACTACTTGTCCGGTGGTTGCATCACCTATCTTGATGCTCTTCACCTGCTCGAGATTGTCGCCATATAGAACAGCCTCATTTCCGGGAGAGACAAAGCGTTCATAACTAACTTCTGCGCTCCAGGGATCGCTTTCAAGTGGGTTCACCTTTACAAGTCCTTCACGTGAAGTGGATTTACCTTTTACTGTTGTTGCCACAACTTTCATCTGGTATAGACCTGCCGGCAGCGGCATGTCGATGCTGTCGCCTTTGGCAACCTCATTTCCGTCAATATACCATACTACTTCGGTATAGTCGGCAGGTGTGACAGTGAGCACCATCTTGAAGTTCACGTCGCGATTGATGTTGGATACAATCGGTAGCTCGCCGTTTTCCCTGTCTGGGAACAGTGGTGAAAGAATATGCGGATCATCATCCGGACCGACTGTAGAGAATGGTTCTTCGTCGCTACATGAAAGGCAAATCATGCTTAATGGCAGCATGGCCAGTAATAATCTGAATATTGATTTCATAATTTTTCTGATTTTAGAATTTTGTTTTATTCAACGTCCCACCAAACCGGAATGTTCCAATTGTTCGTTCCTCCCATGCGTTCGAGTGCTTCGTCATATCCGGATTTGTTGTAAGATGATTCAAGTGTGGGATAGCATAGTCTTACGGGAATTTCGCTTCCACCAGTGAGATATTGGGCGAAACCATATTCTGCCGGAGATTTGAGACGAGGATATCCGGAGCGACGTACATTGGCCCAACATTCCGCCGGATTGGTGAAGTGCAGGATCCAAGCCTGTGTGTTTATGGCTTCTTTCATTTGTTCTTCAGTATGGCCTATGCCGTTGTTTTTGATAAACGTATTGAATTCCTCGTCAGAGACACGGTCATAACCATAGTTGTCGGTAAGGAAGTCCATTGCAGCACGTACTCCTTTGCTGTAAAGATCGGCCACAGTTCCATTGACATTCCATTTCTTCAATGCAGCCTCTGCAAGCAGGAAATTGACTTCAGCATAAGTCATCACTACTCCCGGATTGTCACTTTTCAGGAAATTGTTGGCCAGCTTCGGTTCCGTCTCGCGTGCCATTGTTGTTTCGACCGAAGGATTGGTCTCGGCAACTTCTTTCATGATGTCGCTGTCGTAACCAGAAGGCCACGGATCGTATGAGAATGCTCCCGGTTCGCATGGATTCATGGTTATTCCCTTATTGATTATCTCCTCTGTCAGATCAATGCGGTTGTCAGGGCTTGTAGAGCTCATCAGTCCGTCATAATAGAATCGTGCAATCATGAATGTACGCGGGTCTCCAGAGTTGTAAAGCTGATTGAAGAATGTGGAGCACATGTAGCTCGGATTGTTGGCAGGGTCGTTTCCGAAGAAAAGCTGCGAGAGGGCATTGCCTCTGTAATCGGTGTAAGAGTCCTGTCCGAAACTGAACGATATTTCCATGTATTTTATCAGTGCGTCGTCTGATGTCGAAGTGAATACACCGCCTTCGGAAGTCAGTGCGTCTTCAAACTCCTGGCGAGCTTTCTCTGGAGCGACATTAGATATGCGCATTGCAAAACGCAGTCTGAGCGAGTTTGCCAGCTTTATCCATTTTGTGATGTCACCGTTGTATATCACGTCGCCTGTGATTTTGTCGTTTGCCGCGTTAAGTGTGGCAGCAGCGTTTTTCAGCTCGGTGAAGAAATCGTTGTATATTTCTTCCTGAGTGTCATATCTCGGATTGTAAACCTCTTCCAGGTAACCAAGTCCGGCTTCGCTGTATGGAGCATCTCCGTATATGTCTGTGATAATGGACATCATATATACGCGGTATATGCGCAGAATGGCATTGATGTTGGTCTTGTTTTCATCTTCCTTGCTGCGATATATGGCGTCAGTCAGATTTTTTATTGCTTTCGGATAGAATGAAGTCCATATTCTGCTCATCTCGTTGTTGTCAACTGTGTGTCTGCCGCCATAGTTGGTGGTGTTCCAGCATCCCATGAGCTGTTGTGTGAAGGCATATAGGTAGTTGCGGTATATTTCTACCATTCCGAGGTCTCCATAAGTCTGCAGCTCGGCTGTCGTAAGCTGTGCATTCGGGTCGATGCTGTTTGCCTTTGACTGGTCTGTGTTAAGGTCTTCCATGTAGCTGTCGCTGCATGAAGTGGTCATTTCTGCCAGAAATGCCGCAGACAATATTATTATAAAGGTCTTTATAGCTTTTTTCATTGTTCCCATATTGGTTAAAATTTGATGTTTACGTTGATACCGTAGCTCTTTCTTGAAGGCAGTGAGCCATACTCGAGTCCCATACCGGTCGTATTGTTATAGTTGGAGTCCGGGTCGATGTTAGGAATGTTCTTCCAAACGATGAACGGGTTTCTTGCAACAAATGAAACAGACATGTCCTGCAGGAATTTTCCTAACCATTTCTTTGGGAATTGGTAAGACAATACTATTTCGCGGCATTTTATGTAAGAGTTGTCATAGATGAACATTGAAGGTGCATTACGGCACACGCTCATCCAGTAGTCTTCAGGATTGACGATGATGTCGTTTGGACGATATGTTCCGTCGCCGTTGTCTATCACACCCGGAGCGATGAATCCTCCGGTCGGTTTCCAGTCAGCAGAGCCTTTAGGTATGCCGGCTGCCTGACGTTGTTCTTCAGAAAGATACCATTCGTCGCGTCCTTGCAGGGTTGCCAGGCTCTTGCCGGATTCGTGTGCGGCACGTGCCGACATTGAGTAAAGATCTGCTCCCACCTTGATGTCGAACAGTGCAGAGAGCGACAGATTCTTGTAATGTATGGCGGTGCTTATACCTCCGGTCCAGTCCCATGACGCGTTTCCGAGCACATGATTGCTTTTGTCGTATTGTGGAAGACCTGTCTGTGGATCAATCAGAATGTCGCCGTTTTCGTTTCTCACGAAATCAGGACCGACGATAGAACCGAAGTTCTCACCTACTTTTGCGGCAATCTGTACGTCGAGCCATGATGCCTTCTCGAGTTCGAACATATCCATGTTGTCAACAAGTTTCTTTACTTTGTTGCTGTTCTTTGAGAAGTTGAGGTTCAAGTCCCATGCGAAATCGCCAATCTGAACTGGGCGTGTGTTAAGCGTTATCTCAATACCTTGGTTCTGTATTTCTCCGGCATTGATGAGGCGATAAGGATAACCTGTTGCCCAGCTGCTTGCAATACCCATAATCTGGTCTTTACTTATCTGGTTATAATAGGTAAAGTCTAAACCTATACGGTTGTTGAGGAATTTTGTCTCAAAACCGATTTCAAAAGAATTGGTTCTTGTAGGTTTCAGATTCTTGTTTGGTATGGTCTCGTTGTTGATGTATCCGATGGTGTATCCGGGATATGTGAATTTTGATTTTGTATATACCAGTCCCAGCTGATACGGGTCTGTGTCACTTCCGACTTGTGCCCATGACATGCGTACCTTACCGTATGGCAGGATGTCTTTCTTGTTGATAAGCTCTGAAAACACAAGGCTACCAGAAAGTGATGGATATACGTATATGTTGTTGTTCAGCGGAAGAGTTGACGACTGGTCACCGCGCAGAGTCGCATCGAGGTATACGAGGCTTCTCCATCCGAAGTTCACAGAAGCGAAGATTGAGTTTATCTGTTTGCGGTAACTGTTCTCCTCATTGCTTGTCTCGTTGAAGCTCATTATTGCTATGACATCACGTATTTGCATGTCTTTGGCTGTTGTGATGGTTGTTTTGTTGTCCACCTTATAGATGTTTCCACCGAATGTTCCGGTGAAGTCAATGTCACCCCAGCGGTTGTTGTATGTCGCCAGAAGCTCGAAGTTGTACATCTTATTCTCGAACTTACTGTTCTGCAGATAACCTGATTCATATCCAGGAGTTGTAGGAGCCTTGAAGTCTTGGAATGAGAACCAGTTGAACTCGGTTCCGGCTGTACCTTTTATCTTCAGGTGAGGATTGATGTTCCACGTTGCTGAGGCATGGAAACGGAACAGGTCTTTGCCTGAGTTGTTGGAGTTCTTGTAAACGTCCCAGTATGGGTTTACGTTGTACGGGTCCATTCCGTTCCAATTTGAATATTCGCCGTTCTCGTCCTGATATGTGCGCAACCATGCCTGATCATATGTCGTGGCAAGAGTCATGAGGTTCTTGCCTATGTTCGACTTGCTGTCTCCCAGAGCAGGACGGTTCTTGACACCTTCGTGTGTGTAGTTGACAGAGAAATCAAGATCGACTTTTCCTAATGTAGAGTTCGTTCTCAGATTGAATATGTCGCGGCTCATGTTTGTATTGGGAACGATGTCTTTGTTTCTCATGTCAGTGAATGTGAAACGCATACCGGTGCTCTTGTTGCTTGACGAAACCGTCAAGGTGTTGTTTGCAGTGACACCTGTGCGGAAGAATCCGGACGTGTTGTCAGGAATGATAAGGTAAGGGCGTTCCACTCCGTCGAAGTATTCCAGCATGTTGCTTCCGTCTGCCTTGGGACCCCAACTCTTGTTTGTGTTGGATACCGCGTCAATGCTGTATGTACCGTTGCTACCCATGCCGTATATCTGCTGTACATCGTCCCACTTTGAAAGCTGTTTGTCTATGGTAAGAGTCCCGTTGTATTCAACAGAGAAACGTTCACCCTTGTTTGCTTTTTTTGTCGTGATGAGTATCACACCGTGGCTTGCGCGGCTACCATACAGAGCCGATGCGGCCGGGCCCTTCAATACAGACATTGTCTCGATGTCGTCAGGGTTGATGCTCGAAATTCCGTCGCCCAGGTCGTAGCCTCCTGATGTTCCTGCACTACCGAAGTTGGTGTTGTCCAACGGCACGCCGTCAACAACATACAGCGGTTGGTTGTTTCCTGTCATTTCGGTGTTTCCGCGAAGTAACACTCTTGTAGAACCTGAAGGCCCGCTGGCAGTCTGGCTTACGACAAGACCAGCTACGCGGCCTGCCATTGAGTTGATGACGTTTGTCTCTTTTGCCTTTTCGAAGGCTTCGCCTTTCACTTCGTCGAGTCCGTATCCCAGGGCTTTACGGTCTCTTTTTATGCCCAAGGCAGTTACGACGACCTCATTGAGCAACTTCGAGTCGTCTTCAAGTAAGATTGTCATGGGCTTAGCCGAGGCTTTCACTTCCACGCTTTTCATACCGATGTAGCTTACTACGAGCGTAGCTCCGCTTTTCACGTTCAGCGTGAAGTTACCGTCAATGTTGGTTACAGTACTGTTGGTTGTGCCTTTTTCAGAGATGGAGGCTCCGACGATGGGTCCGACATTGTCTTTTACGATACCCGTAACTTTGATTGTTTTTGAATCAACTTGTATTGGAGCAGAGTCAGTTACGGCCAAAGCCTGATTCATGACAGGTATGCCGCTGGCCAATGTCCCGCACAACATAATTCTTGAGAAAAATCTTATATTCATGCGTTTGAACTTTAATTATGTTTTGTTAATTTAATCCAGTCTATGTACATGGTTGCCTTGGTGCCTTTTTTCAGCGCAGTGATTTGGTTGCTGTCTGTGATACCGGTGAACGTTCCTCCCACGGCAAGATTGAAAAGAATGAAGAAGTTGTCATGGAAATAAGGATTGTCCTTGATGTTGAAAGAATAAAACGGTATGTCGTCAATAGATATGCTGGCTTGCGTTTCGTCCCATGTAAGAGTGTAGGTGTGGTACTTTCCGTCTTGCAGGCTTGAACTTACAGACGAGGCATGGTACTGCTGTTCGTGTGACGCTACGTCCATGCCGAAATGAATGGCTGTGTTTACGTGTGTTGAGGCCGTGCCGGTTTCAATACCTTCCTTGTCACCCATTTCCATGATGTCAATTTCTCCGCATGCGGGCCATTCTTTGTCGTTGTCGCCCATCATCCAGAATGCGGGCCACAGACCGTTGGCCGTTTGTGGAAGTCTGATGCTTGCGCTTAATGTTCCATACTTGAAACTTTTCTTTCCTTTAGAATTTACTCTTCCGGAAACAATCTTTCCGTTTTTCCATTCTGCAGTCAACATGAGCACGGTCTTGTCACCGTCTTTTCCTACTTTCACCTGATCGGTGGTGTAGGCTTGCAGTTCTTCGTTGGTCCATCCGGCTTCATGCGTCTCCTTAGTCCATACAGAACTGTTGAACGTATTGAAGTCGTCGAAGAAGATCACATTCTTGTCAGTTTCGACAGGGTCTTTCTGACTGTTGGAGTCTTCTGCTTCCGAAGAACAAGATGTAAATATTCCACAAACGAATGTGAGAATAAGGCATACTTTTTTGTTCATTGCTTTTTTGTTGTTAAGGTTATGATATAGTTGTGTTGCGTTATTATTCGGTTTTCAGTTGTAATTCGGTGGCAAAAGTAGTAAGCCTTTTATCTTCCTATGGTTTGAAGGCAGATATTTATGGGTTTGATTTCAGTTATTTTTTAATAACCCGCTGTGTATCAGCAGAATAAAAAATGGTTTGAATGCTGAAAATAGCAGCGTTCAAACCATTTTTTTAATTTATTGTTGATATAGGTCTAGTTCTTTCCCTCTGGAAATTTGCTTGGCTGTATGCCAAAATATTTCTTGAATACGGTGCTGAAGTATTTCACGTTTATGAATCCCGTCGCCTCTGAGACATCTATTACAGATATGCCCTGCTTCAGCAATTCGGCGGCACGCTCAAGTCGTATGATACGTATGAACTCTTGTGGCGCTCTTCCGGTGAGCGATTTCAGACGGCTGTAAAATAGCGTGCGGCTCATTGCCATTTCTCTGCACAATATGTCTATGCTGAAGTCTGTGTCGCTGATGTTCCGCAGCACGATATCCGTAGCTTTCTCTACGAACATCCTGTCGTTCTCCGACAGGTTCACGTCTTTTGTCTCTTCGTTCTGCGGCTGAGACATCTCGTCATTGTTTTTATTTGCCGTATTGCCGACAGTGTCGATATTGTTTACCGCGTGCCGTAACAGATATTCGCGCATGCGTTTTCTGTTGTCAATCATTCCTTTTATTTTCAGCTTCAGTATTTCGGTGCTGAATGGTTTTGTGAGATAGTCGTCCGCGCCTTTTCTCAATCCCGCCACCACAGCTTCGTGGTTGGTCTTTGCTGTCAACAATATGATGGGTATGCCGGCTGTCTCGGGCTTTTCCTTCACGGTGTTGCAGAAGTCATCGCCTTGCATTCCCGGCATCATGACGTCAGAGATGATCAGGTCGGGATATTCGGTTTCCATATATGCGAGAGCCTCGTCGGCATTGGGCTTCTCTATCACTTTATAGTCTGACGCGAGAGTCTTGCACAGATAATGGCGCAGGTCGTCGTTGTCTTCCACTACGAGTATGGTCTCATCTTTGTTTCCATGTTCCTCATTGTAGGCAGGCAAGTCCGAAGGAGTTACCTCTGCCAGGACGTCGTCGAAGGACGACTGGCGCGAGCTCGGCACTGCCTGTGTGAAAGTTCTGTCGAATGTCACAGTGAATGTCGTTCCGATACCTTCTTTTGAAGAGAATTTTATTTTTCCGCGTAAGAAGCTGACAATGCGCTGTACCTGAAGAAGTCCGAACCCGAGCCCGTGTTCCTGCGACTCGTAGGCGTTTTTTGCCCGGTGGATGTCAGAGAATATGTGCTTATGTTCGTTCTGCGGTATTCCGATGCCGGTGTCTTCAATTCTTACAATTACCTTTTTGGGGTCGGCGGTCATGCATATTCTTATCCTGCCTCCGTTCTTCGTGTATTTGCAGGCATTTGATATCAGATTGTCGAATATTATCTCCAGCATGCGTTGTGTCGCCTTGACGCATACCTCTTCCTCCGGCAGCGACATTGACAGATTCAGTCCCTTTTTGTCGCATACGGTCTGAAAGCAAGCGACTTCTTCCTTAAGCATCTCGCTCAAGTTTATAGATACGAGCTTTGTCTTGTTGAGGTCTCTTCCTATTTTCTCAAACTCGAGAAGCTGCGATGTCAGCGAATACAGCTTTCTTATATTGGTGTTGGCCAGATTAAGAAGATATTTGGCTTTGTCCGGCAGGTCGGTCTCATTGCGCATGTCTTCCAGTGGGGCCATGACCAGTGTGATCGGCGTACGTATGTCGTGCGAGGTGTTGATGAAGAAGTTTATCTTGTCGTCGTCGTGGCGCTTCTGGAGCTGATACAGTTTATAACGTGTGGCGAAGTAGGCAATCATCACCAATATAATAATGTAGCATGTCCATGCCCACCACGTTTGCCACCAAGGCGGGAGAATTGTTATCTCTATGGATTTCTCGTCTATTGTCCTGCCTGTGCTTTTGCTCATGCTGCATACACGGAATGTGTATTTGCCGGGCGTCACGTTCTTATAGCGTGCCGATTCAGTCTGGCTGGGCTCGCTCCATTCGTTGTCGTATCCTTCAAGTATGAAACGGTATATTATATCATTCTGGTAGCTCAGGTTTATGGATTCAAAGTTGATGTTGAAGCTGTTCTGGTCGTGTTCCAGTCTGATCTTCTTTGATGCGAGCATATTGAATATTCTACTTATGAACTCGTCAGAACTGTTGTCCGGCATATCGACGTCAAATTTCGTAAGCCGCAGCGGAGCCTCATAATTCACCCTCGTTATTTCCGAAGGTTTGAGCTCTACCACGCCGTTGGTACTTCCGAACAGGATGTTGCCCGATCGGGTTATTACATACGATGCCTTGTTGTATTCCTGTGCTATCCTGCCGATGTAGTTCAGATTCCATATCTCGTTCCTGTTCATCACTGCGATACCGTTGCCGGTGCTTATCCATATGCGTCCTTCCCTGTCGCGTATAAGTCCGAATATGTCGTTTGACGGCAGCCCGCTGTTCATGGTGATATGTTTTCTTATCTTGCGTGCGGCATAATCGTAGAGTATCATTCCTCCGCCCTCTGTGCCCAGCCATACGGTCTTGTCTTTGTTGAACAGCATCGATATGATGTAGGCGCTCATGTTTTCTTTTATCTGTTCCTTTGCCGACGCGAACTGTTCAATGCGCCCCGTGCGTTTGTTTATGAAATAGAATCCGTCGGTTGTCGCGGCAGCGATGATGGCCTTGCCTATTGTTCCGAATGAGAACACCTGTCTTATGTCGTATGTCTTCTTCAGCTTCCAGTCTTTGTCCAGGTTCATCAGATTGCCGTCGATGCTGCCCACCCAGTAGTCGCCGTCGTTGTCTTTCTTTATTGAGAATATGTAGTTTGAGGTGATGTTGTCTTCTTGTTTGGTGAGGTGTTTCAGCACCTTTCCATTCTTGTCTGTTATGAATATTCCGTTGCCATAGGTACCCACGGCCATATCTCCGTTGGCCGTCCGGCACAGCGACACGCATACTTTGTCGGACATCAGGTGCTGCCATGTGTGACTGTCGGGTCTGTAGATGCTTATTCCCCTTTCGGTGGCAAACCACAGACTGCCGTCAATGCCTTCGGCAATCGACTTCACGTTGTTGTTTACAAGCGACTTGCTGTCCTTGTTTCTATGAGTGATGAAGGTTATCGGATATTTTGAAAAATTTATCCTCGACACGCCTCCCGTATAGCTTCCTATCCATAGACTTTTGGAACTGTCCATGAACGTAGCGTAAATGCCGTTGCTCATCAGGCAGGCGAAGCCTGCGTTGTCGTCGGAGTCTATGAGCTTTTTTATGCTCTGGTCGCTGTAGCTGTAGGTGAATATGCCGCTGCCGTCAGTTCCGATAATCAGAATGTCAGAGTCGTATTTTGTTACAGAGCGTATCGGCTTGTTGGATAACCCGGTGTCGGTCTTTACGTGTGTCAGTGTGTTTGTACGGAGGTTGAGTATCCATAATCCGTTGTTGAATGTGCCGATAAAGATATTATTCCTTTCCTTGTCATAATACAATGTCTGTATGCTTTTGCCGTCGAGCAGTCCGGTTGCATGCCTGTTGGCGGTGTTTACTATTTTCAGACCAGTTGTGGTGCCGAGATAGAGTCTGTTGCCTAACGACACGATATCGTTGACGTTGAGTCCGGCAATGTATCTTTCAATCCTGTTGTTGACAGACGTATAAAGTCCGGTGGTCAGACCGAAGAAAGCCTTCCCGTCTTTCGTTATGTGATATTTGTTGAGCGTTATGTTGTCTGATATGTATTCTGACAGTTGGGTCTTCAGTTCGAAGTTGTCGTATGTATCAGAATATTTATATATCTTTCCCGTATTGTCGTAGGCCCACAGTGCGCCGTCGGGCATATAACACAGCTGTATTATCCTCGCGGCAAGGTCGCCGTAATAATATCCGTCGGACATACGGTAGTTCTTCATCAACTGTCCGTTGTAGCGGTCTATGCCCGATTTTGTGCTTATCCATATTGCGTGATATTTGTCTTCTACTATTGAATATACGCGCATATTGCTCAGACCGTTGGCATAGCCTATGTGTCTGATGTCCGAAATGGCAAGCGACGCGCCGTGGCACCGGGGCGCATTGCCGCATATGAGTGTGAGCAGTAATATACAGGTCAGCAGTGTTTTATTTTTCATATCAGTGGTTTAAAGCTTGAATTATATATACTTCACGTACTATTGTAACTCATTAACAAAATTACAAAAAAAGTATTATATCCGCTTTTATTCGCTGTTTTTTTTATTCTGATATTTTTTTTCATAAGAGAAATGGAGCGGAATCCGTGCACGACTTTACAAAGTTTGTCGTGTACGGATGGATTCTCGGCCGCTCAGAATTGTATTTTCTGCCTCTGTATAAGCTCAGAAACCCTTATCTTGTATTTGTTCCGGAATGTTATGGTCATATCAGACATCAGGCAACTTGCGGCGTGAGTATATGAATCCTGTTGTGTTAAAAAACGATAATATAGATGTCGATGCGACATAAAGCCGTACCTTTGCATCAGAATATCATGCGTAGAGAACCTCCGCGCCATTCGTCGTGCGATGTCTGATTGGTGTCGGGGCGCTGCCTTGAGTGGTGGCCGTGTGGTGTTTTTTATGGAATGAAGAGTAAAGCCTACGGCTTTCGCGTGCAGTCACGGAAGCGTAGTGTCTGCTCTCGTCGGGCAATGGCATCTGCCTTTAACCGCCGTTTTTCGTTAAACGTGCTGATGATACCTGTTGTGGCGACAGCCTGGCTGTTGTCGGCATTGACTGTTGTGGCGGTTAAGAAACGATGTGTGACATTACGGATAAGCGTATGATGCGCAATCATTTTAAATCTTAATATATTCCAATGATAAGAGCAATATTTTTTATCGGTGCGGGAAGTTTCGTCGGCGGAGTGGCCCGATATCTTCTTTCGCACGTGGTGCAGACCAACGTCGCCTCGGGTTTTCCTTGGGGAACGATGGTTGTAAACATTCTCGGTTGTTTCTTCATAGGCCTGCTCTACGGTCTGTTCGAGCGCGGTAGTATAATGAACGGCGACCTGCGCGTGTTCCTCACCACAGGTTTCTGCGGCGGTTTCACCACTTTCTCCACGTTCATGCACGAGAACTACGCACTGCTTTCCGACGACTGGTTCGCGCAGTGTGCTGCCTATTCGGTGATGAGTTTCGCCGTCGGACTATTCGCGGCTTATGCCGGCCACTGGGTTGTCAAGGCCATCTGATAGGCTTGCGGCTGTCGCGCGGCGGATTTTTAGCGATGTGTCAGCGCGCCTTTTGTGTGCTGATTATTTTACATTGTTTAACATTTATAGTCTGATATGGTCTATATCATATGTTAAATTGCAATCCGGTTTTCTCACGGTTTTTTCTTCATTCTGGAGAGGCGTGAGCGTGCGAAATGCCCTATTTCGGTTGCTTTCGGCGTCTTTCATGGGGCAATATTCGCAGGTCCGTCGTGCGAAAGAGCCTCTTTTGCATTACGAAAAAGCCTATATTGAGACCCGAAATGGCCTGTTTCAGTGCACGAAATGGGCTTAATCGCAGTGCGAAATAGGCATTTTTGCAGCGCAAGCGATGACAGATGATTCTGTGGTTGAGGCTAACCTGTTGATTATCAGACGAATGACTAAAGTGCTTCAAAACCCGAATATTTGCAGACAAAAGTCTTGTAGGTCGGAATTTTGCGTTAAATCGGGCTTAATAAATGTTAAGTGCGACGGACGGTAATAAATTCCTTTCCATACACTGTTATATTTAAGGTCTGATTAATGAAAGAGAACGCTGATGTGGCTTTACGTTTACTCGAAGTCTGTTTTTTTGACATTATATTTCAAAAAACATGTGTATCTTTGACAATAAATAAGCCTGTTTGCCGTTATAGGAACGTGTTTAAACGCAAATTCATAACATTGGTACTCCTGACGCTTGCCTCCATCGGAGCGCACGCGCAGTATGACGCGTCGTTCAGTCATTACTTCGACATGGAACCTACGTTCAATGCGGCGTCGGTGGGCAAGCAGTCGAAACTGAACATCACGGCGGCATATGCCATGGACCTCGTTGGGTTTGAGAACAATCCGCAGACAATGTATGCGGCAGCCGACCTGCCTTTCTATTTTCTGAAAGGTCTGCACGGCGCCGGAGTGCAGTTCATGAACGACCGTCTGGGTCTGTTCAGCCATCAGCGTCTGGCCCTGCAATATGCCTACAAGCATAAGCTCTTCGGTGGAACAATCAGTGCCGGAGTGAGCGTCGGACTGCTTAGCGAGAGCTTCGATGGTACGAAGCTCGATGCAGGAGAGGCCGGAGACCCCGCCCTGCCAAGCACCAAGGTGGAGGGCAGCGGCTTCGATCTGGGTGCCGGACTTTACTATATGCACGGCCCGTGGTATGTGGGCGTGTCGGCACAACATCTCAACGCGCCGCTCGTGGAGCTGGGCGAGACGAACGAGCTGCAGATAGATCCGACATATTATTTGACCGGCGGATACAATATAAAACTGCGAAATCCGTTTCTTACAATAAAACCGTCGGTGCTCGTACGTACCGACGGAGTGACTTACAGGGCCGACATCACCGGACGCCTGATATATACCAACGACAAGAAGATGATGTACGGAGGCGTGGGCTACAGTCCCACCAACTCGGTGACGATACTCATCGGCGGCATGTTCCACGGCGTAATGCTCGGCTACAGCTACGAGTTCTATACCTCGGCAATAAGCCCCGGCAACGGCAGTCACGAGCTGTACATAGGCTATCAGATGGATCTGAACCTGGTGAAGAAAGGAAAGAACAAACATAAAAGTGTGAGAATATTATAAAAAATATGAATAAGAAAAACAACAGTTTGACGCTATTGCTCGCTCCGGTATTCTGCATCGTGCTCGCCGGATGCTTCGGCGGACGCATGACGTCGTCGGGACGAGGCGGCGAGGTCGTCGGCGTGAGCGGCAGGGCTTTCACCGAGCCGACGCCTTACGGCATGGTTAAGATAAACCGTGGATACTTGCGCATGGGTATGGAGAAGGAAGACAGCCTGTGGGGCAAGCAGACTCCGACGAAGGATATTTCGGTGGACGGATTCTGGATGGACGAGACCGAGGTGTCAAACTCTAAGTACAAGCAGTTTGTGTTGTGGGTGCGCGACAGCATCGTACGCACGCGTCTTGCCGATCCTGCATACGGAGGCGACGAGACTTATATGATAACCGAGGATGAGAACGGCGATCCCGTCACTCCGCATCTCAACTGGAAGAAGCCTATACCGCGCAAGCCTACCGAGGACGAATTGCGCGCAATAGAGAGTGTATATACCACCAATCCGGTGACAGGCGAGAAGATGCTCGACTACAAACAGATGAATTATAAGTACGAGATCTATGACTATACGGCTGCGGCACTGCGTCGCAACAGGCTGAATCCAGAGGAGCGCAACCTCAACACCGATGTTACGGTGAACCCGGACGAGGTGGTCATGATATCGAAAGACACGGCATACATCGACGACGAGGGACGCATCGTGAGGGAAACCATCAACCGTCCGCTCAGTGGACCGTGGGACTTCCTAAACACTTACATCGTGAACATCTATCCGGACACGACTTGTTGGGTGAACGACTTCCCGAACTCGGACAACGAGATATACATGCGCAACTATTTCTCCAATCCTGCATACAACGACTATCCGGTGGTTGGAGTTACATGGGAGCAGGCCAACGCCTTCTGCGCATGGCGTACCGAATATCTGCTCAAGGGTCTTGGACCTGAGGCTCGGTTCGTACAGCGTTATCGGTTGCCCACCGAAGCCGAGTGGGAATACGCCGCACGAGGCAAGGATGGAAACGAGTTCCCGTGGGAAGATGCGGGCGTGAAGAGCGGTGAGGGCTGCTTCTTTGCGAACTTCAAGCCCGACAGGGGCAACTATACCGAGGACGGTAACCTCATAACAAGTAAGGTTGGAATATACTCATCAAACAGTAACGGACTCTTCGATATGGCGGGCAATGTGGCCGAATGGACCAGCACGGTATATACGGAGGCGGGAGTGGATGCGATGAACGATCTCAACCCGCAGCTGGAATACAACGCCGCGAAGGAAGATCCGTATAAACTGAAGAAAAAGAGTGTGCGTGGTGGCTCGTGGAAAGACCCTGAGTCGTACATCCGTTCGGCATGGCGCACATGGGAATATCAGAACCAGCCGCGGTCGTACATCGGATTCCGCTGCGTGCGCAGTCTGGCAAGTACATCAAGTGGAAAACAGAAAAAGAAATAAACAGCAATGACTGAATACAGCAAATACAACATTGTCTATCGTCTGCAGAAGTGGATCGACAGCGTTCCGGGGCAGACTTTCCTCAACTATGCTTACAGCTGGGGTGCATCAATCGTTATTCTTGGAACATTGTTCAAACTGACTCACCTGCCCGGAGCCAACATCATGTTGTTCGTGGGAATGGGTACTGAGGTCATAGTGTTCTTCATATCGGCTTTCGACCGTCCGTTCGACAAGACGGCGATTGGCATGGATCTGCCTACACATGTGGAGGAACCTGATGCCGAGAACGCAGAGGATGATAGCGAAAGCGAGGCTGCACCGGCAGCCGCAGCACAGCCGCAGCCGGCAGTTCAGGGCGGAACCATCATCATCGGAACGCCCGGAACGGCAGCTCCGGCGGCAGCAGTTGCAGCTCCGGAAGGTGCCGCTGCTGTTGCAAGTGGCGTGGCAGGAGCAACTGTCGTAGCCGGAAACTGGGTGGCAGGACAGCAACAGAACGGCGAGGAACTGGCCGAGGCGCAGGGCAACTATATCGAGGAGCTGAACAAACTCACCGAGACTCTGCAGAAGGTTTCGGAGCAGAGCGAGCGCCTGACACGCGACAGCGAGGAGATGGAGATGCTCAACCGCACGCTCACAGGTATATGCCGCGTGTACGAGATGCAGCTTAAGGGTGCCAGCCAGCAGATTGGAACCATCGACCAGATAAACGAACAGAGCCGCAAGATGGCTCAGCTCATAGAGCAGCTCAACGGTATCTACGCACGCATGATTGAGGCAATGACCGTCAACATGCGCGCCGCAGCCCCGGAGGCAGCTCCGAAACAGTAACTGTTGACCGACCCGCCAGTGTATGGAAACGGCGGCGGGCAATGATATAAAAGTATAACATAAATGGCAATAAAGAAACGACCTGTATCGCCGCGCCAGAAGATGATCAACCTGATGTACGTCGTCCTCATGGCAATGCTTGCGCTCAACATATCGACTGAGGTGCTCAACGCCTTCTCTATCGTTGAGGAAAGCCTCAATCGCACCACCTACAACTCGTCGAAGGAGAACGAAGCCATATTCCGCAACTTCTCCGAACAGATGAAGGCTAACCCTCAGAAGGTGAAGGAGTGGTTTGAGAAGGCAACGGCGGTGAAACGCATGAGTGACTCGCTATACAACTTCGCGCAGGAGCTCAAGGTGGAAATCGTGCGCATAGCCGACGGTTCCGACGGTGATGTGATGAACATAAAGAACAAGGATGATCTTGAAGCTGCCAACCAGGTGATGCTTGCGCCGGGCACAGGAAAGGGCCGCAAGCTCTATAACGCGATAAACAGCTTCCGCTCGCGGATAATATCCATGGTGACCGATCCGCATCAGCGGAGCATCATCGAGAGCAATCTCACGACGAAACTGCCTAAAAACGCCGTCACGATGGGCAAGAACTGGCAGGAATATATGTTTGAGGACATGCCGGTGGCAGCAGCTGTCACCATGCTCTCAAAGTTGCAGAGCGACGTGCGCTACGCCGAAGGCGAGGTGCTGCACACGCTCGTTTCAAACATCGATATGAAGGATATACGTGTCAACCAGCTCAGCGCGTATGTCATTCCTGAGTCGCGCACCGTCATAAGCGGCGACATATTCTCGGCCCAGATAGTAATGGCGGCTGTCGATACCACGCAGCATCCTGAAGTGTATGTGGGTGGCCGCAAGATAAGCGGCAACACTTATCGCTTCACTGCGGGCGGAGTGGGAGAACACTCGTTCGGAGGATACATCACGATGAAGAACGGCAACGGCGACGTGATACGCCGTGACTTCACGCAGAAATATACGGTCGTAGGACCAAGCGCCACGGTTTCGGCCGACCTTATGAACGTGCTCTATGCGGGATATGAGAATCCTATAAGCATAAGTATCCCGGGTGTGCCGCTCAGCAGCGTATCGGCGTCGATGACAGGCGGTTCGTTCCGCTCGATAGGTATGGGACGCTACATCGCCCGTCCTACGCATGTAGGCCAGGATGTCACGATCACCGTGTCGGCAAATCAGAACGGACGTTCGCGCCAGATGGGCAAATATGTGTTCAAGGTAAGAAAACTGCCCGATCCGACGGCTTATCTCCAGATAGGTACCGACCGCTTCAGGGAGGGCGGACTCTCAAAGGCCTCGCTCATGGGTGTGAACGAAGTGAAGGCAGCCATCGACGACGGCATACTCGACATACAGTTCCGTGTGCAGAGCTTCGAGACGGTATTCTTCGACAATATGGGTAATGCCGTGCCGATGTCTTCGGACGGAGCATCGTTCAGCAGCCGTCAGAAGGAGACCTTCAGAAAGCTGTCGAGAAACAAGCGCTTCTACATCTCGCGTGTTACGGCGGTCGGACCGGACGGCATCACCAGACGTCTGCCGGGCTCAATGGAGGTCATCGTGAAATAGAACTGACTAAGAATAACAGAAAACGAACATACAACGAGTATATTTATTATGAGAAAATTAATGTTCATATTGATTGCGGCATGTGTCGTGCAGAGCGTTTCAGCACAGCCGGCAGCACGTCGGAGGGAACAGCAGCAGGCTGCTGCGGCAAGCGCGAACGCACTTTCCGTGAGGGCACAGATTTCGTTTCCTACCCAGGCTCCGATGGATGAGGATGTCGTTTGGAGGCGTGATATCTACCGTGAGATAGATCTCAACGACGAAGCCAACGCCGCGCTGTATTATCCTGTTGAGCCGCTCGGTTCGCAGATGAACCTTTTCACCTATATATTCAAGCTCGTGATGCGTCGCAGTGTCACGCCTTATGAGTACAGACTCGACGGCAACGAGGTATTCGATGAGTCGGCCAAGGTGAACCTTATGTCCATTCTCGACAATTATCATATATTCTATGAGCGCACCGACAAGGGCATACGCATCGACGACAGCGATATTCCGTCGCGTGAGGTGACTGCCTACTACATCAAGGAGTGCGCTTATTACGACCAGGCCACCGCCACATTCCATACCAAGGTGGTCGCACTCTGCCCGATACTCCGCCGTGAGGATGACTTCGGCGACGCCACGACTTCATATCCATTGTTCTGGGTGAAGTATGACGAACTGGCTCCTTATCTCACCAAGCAGACCATCATGACGAGCAATCTGAACAATGCCGCCACGATGAGCGTGGACGATTATTTCACCAGAAACCTGTATAAGGGAAAGATATACAAGACATCCAACATGCTCGGAAAGACGCTCGCGCAGTATTGTCCCACCGACTCGGCCATGTCGAAAGAGCAGAAGCGCATAGAGAACGAGCTGCAGGCGTTCGAGAAAAACATCTGGGGCGATCCGGCACGCAAGGATTCTCTCGACAGCATTGCCAAGTTGGACAAGAAAGATCTGAAGGCAACGAAGAAAAAGAACCGCAGGTCAGGCAGTAAGTCGGAGACGGTGAAAAAGAAGAGCAAGCAGCCAAGCACTACCACCACATCATCTGCTGCACGCGTAACGGTGCGCCGTCAGCGTCGTTGATGCCGGTAGGGCGTGCCGTCGGTCAGAAGGTGTAATACAATGATATTATTAACACAATAAATACAATTGCTTATGAAGAAGTTTTTTATCTTGGCATTACTGATGATGTCGGCTGTCTTTGCGACAGAGTCATCGGCTCAGGTTAAGTTCGGTCTTAAAGGTGGTTTGAACGTCACAAGCATGAGTTTCAGTTCTGACTTGTTGGCTGCCAACAACCGTACCGGATTTTTTATCGGTCCGACAGTGTTGTTCTCGTTGCCTATCGTAGGCCTCGGCATCGATGCGTCTGCCCTTTACGATCAGCGTGAGGCAGAACTGAAGTATGAAGGCCGCGACCCCGAGACGTTCAAGACACAGTCAATCAACATTCCTATTAACTTGCGTTACGGCATAGGTCTGGGCAATACTGCAAACCTGTTCTTGTTCGCCGGTCCTCAGTTCGGATTCAATGTAGGAAGCAAGAACCAGTCGCTTTTCCAGGATGTAGCATCATGGAAGCTCAGTAGCTCAAACTTCAGCCTTAACTTCGGAGCCGGTGTCATGCTCTTAAATCACCTGCAGGTGTCTGCCAACTATAACGTAGCATGCGGAAAGACCGGCGACGTGAATGTTATTGACGCCACAACTACTGCAGCCGAAAGCCTCTTCTCAAAGGGACGTTCCAACGCATGGCAGGTGTCTTTGGCTTATTATTTCTAAGCAGAAAAGGATAGAGCCGGTGACGGAAAGTCGGATATGACTGCTTGTGATGCTGTGAAAACGGCATCAGACATGCGTTCGCCGACAGCAGATATTCCGTTACGACTTGTCTTAAACGATATTTACTCAGGGCAGAACATGGAGTTTCTGTCCTGAGTTTTTTATTTCCATAATGTCCTTTATCAGCCGTTATATCGGTTCACCCGATAAATATTTCCCGTTTTTCCCATGCCTTATATCCGCCTTTTTTAAGAAAACCCGGACGGACAATTACAATTTTTCTTGATTTTATTTTGACAAAATATTTTCGCAAAAGAGATGTAAACGAATGTTAAATCGTATATAATAAAGGACATCCAGGACAATGTCGCCCTTTGATATACCCCATAACGTAGTCCGAAAAAATTCATTCCGTGTTCTGATATGGCCCATTTCATCATGCGATAAAGCCCATATTAGGGTGCGATATTGCCTATTTCAGCCCCTGAAATGGCCTATTTCGCAAGCCGAAATGGTGCATATTGCAATGCAACGGAATACCACTTAAATATAAGTTATTGATATTCAATATATTATAAAACCTTTCGTAATTCGCGTATTTGCGGTCGATGGAGAGTCGGCTCGCAAATACGCGCTTATTTTTCGGGGTAGAGAGGAAAACTAAGACCGGAAAAGCGGAATCCGGTTACAATTTGAAAGTTGCCTGTATCGTTTTATTCCGGCAGAAGGTTACAATTTGAAAGTTGCCTATGGCGTTTTATTCCGACATGAGAAAACAGTGACAATTCGGGTTTATACCCCGGTCTTTTTGTTGAGATCAATATCTTTTAGATTTCATCCGGGTGCTTATATTGCGGTGACGACGACTTTCATATATCCGGAAAAGACGGTCGACGAAGAATTATTTACTATGTCCGTTATTGTGCAGGTGCGTCTGTCGTTTACCTGCTGTCAGTCAGCAGGTTTACTGTCATGCCGATTCTGGACACTGACCGGCACGGCAGCATTGTAAAAGATGGCGCGCATCAAATCAACACTCTTTTCTTTTGTCAGATTAGTCATAAATAATTATTTTTGCAATGCTTATGGTATATGCAGACATTATCCTTCCTTTGCCTCTCGAAGGCGTGTTCACTTATTCCGTGCCCGACGGTATGACATCCGTCATCAAGCCCGGAATGAGGGTCGTTGTGCCATTGGGACGCAGCAAGAAATACATGGGTATTGTGCTGAAAGTGCACGATGTGAAGCCGGAGTTCGAGGTGAAGGACATCATGTCGCTGCCCGACCGGCATCCGTCCGTCACCGCTTTGCAGTTGCGCCTGTGGCAGTGGATAGCCGAATATTATATGTCGCCGCTGGGCGATGTGCTCAAGGCTGCGCTGCCTGCCGGACTGAAAGACGAGGACAGCTATCGCCCGAAGACCGAGCGTTGCGTCACTCTGCCCGAGAAAATGCGCAGCGGACAGTCGCTGCACGTGGCGCTGAACATACTCACTCAGTCGCGTGCCAGGAAGCAGAAGGAACTGTTCGAGCAATATCTCTCACTCAGTCATTGGGACGAGGCGTGCTCCGGTTGCTCACGTGATGACGTTGTGGAACTGACGTGCGAGGAACTTCTGAACGAGGCCCACACCACCACCGCAACGCTGCGGGCGCTTGTCTCGCGCGGATTTCTCACCACATACGAGCGTGAGGTGGGGCGCATAGGCCACGGCGGAGAGGCTCATCCCGAGAACATGAAGACGTTGGGCGAGGCGCAGCAGAAGGCTTACGACGAGATACTCGAGACGTTCAAGACCAAGAATGTCACCCTTCTGCACGGCGTGACGTCGAGCGGAAAGACCGAAATATACATACATCTCATAGACAAGACCCTGCGCGAGGGCCGCCAGGTGCTCTATCTCTTGCCGGAGATTGCCCTTACGGTGCAGATAATGAAGCGCCTGCGCAATGTCTTTGGCGACCGTTTGGGCATATATCATTCCAAATACAGCGACGCCGAACGCGTGGAGATATGGAACCGACAGCTGTCCGACCATCCCTACGGAGTGATACTCGGCGCGCGCTCGTCGTTGTTTCTGCCGTTCACCAATCTCGGTCTCGTCATCGTTGACGAGGAGCACGAGACGTCGTTCAAGCAGCAGGACCCAGCTCCCCGCTACCATGCGCGCTCGGCGGCAATAGTGCTTGCGTCGATGTGCGGCGCGAAGGTGCTGCTCGGTTCGGCCACGCCCTCGGCTGAGAGTTACAACAACGCGCTCACAGGCAAGTACGGGCTGGTGAGCATAATGACCCGATACAAGAACATACAGCTGCCTGAGATACAGGTGGTTGACGTGAAAGACCTGCGCCGTCGCAAGATGATGAACGGTCCGTTCTCGCCGGCTCTGCTCAAGGCTGTGCGCGACGCGCTGGCCGACGGACGCCAGGCCATACTCTTCCACAACCGCCGCGGTTTCGCGCCGATGATTGAGTGCCACGTGTGCGGATGGGTTCCACATTGCGACAAGTGCGATGTCAGTCTGACACTACACAAGTCGCTCGGCAGGCTTACGTGCCATTACTGTGGCAGTGTGTATTATGTGCCGACCAAATGTCCGTGTTGCGGAAGCACTGAGCTGCGCTCGCGGGGCTATGGCACGGAGAACATTGAGGACCGCGTACGCGAGATATTCCCCGAGGCACGTGTGTCACGGATGGATCTCGACACCACCCGTACACGCAATGCATACGAACGTATCATAAACGAATTCTCGTCGGGAGCCACCAACCTGCTCATAGGCACACAGATGGTGAGCAAGGGTCTCGACTTCGGCAACGTGTCGGTGGTGGGCATTCTCGACGCCGACACCATGCTCAACAATCCAGACTTCCGTGCCTACGAGCAGGCTTTCATGATGATGGCGCAGGTGGCAGGACGCGCAGGACGCAAGAGTGGACGCGGAAAGGTGATTCTTCAGACCCGCAACCCGGAGCTGCCCGTCATCGGAGAGGTGGTGAGAAACGACTACAAGACGTTCTACAAAGAGCTGTTCGAGGAGCGTCGCATGTTTCATTATCCGCCGTTCTATCATCTCATCTGCGTATATCTGCGCCACCGCAACGCGCAGGTTGCCGACGATGCGGCAGCTGACATGGGACGCATGTTGCGAAGTATGCTCGGTGAACGCGTGTTAGGACCCGACCGGCCGTCGGTGGCGCGTGTCAAGACCATGAGCATACGCAAGATTGTTATAAAGCTCGAGGCCGGAATAAGTCTGCCCCGTGTGCGTGCATTCCTGCGCGAACAGCAGTCGTGCCTTATGCAGAACAAGCGTTATTCGACGCTCGAGACCTACTACGACGTCGATCCTTTATAACCCGTTTTTTCTATGTCGGAAGACTGTCTTCACATGGATTTCATGCAATTTTCCTGTATATAATAAGTAAGAATTTCTGATATAATAAGTAAGGATTCGTGATATAAGAAAATCGCAAAGGCGAAGTGGATGAATATTTAATCCGTCTTCGCAAGACGGTATTCTTTATCCACCGATCAAATTTTCTCATCTTTGCGAGGCTGTTTCCCGAACTTTATCTTACGGAAAGGTTTTTATTATAGCGTGATTAAGCCGTTGTGTTCTTTTATTTAAGCCTGTAATGTCGGGCGGTTAAGCCTTTATCATGGTTTATTTAAGTTTATATTATGGTTTATTTAAGCTTATGTCGTGTAGTGTTAAGACTTTTATATTAGTGATGTTAGGTTTATATCATGATGCGGTTAAGTCCTTGTCATATTCTGATACGGTTCGTTCCATAATATGAAAAAGGCTCTTCCGTGGATTGAAAGAGCCTTTATTGTGAGTCCATATATCATGTATCATTCTGCATTTTGCACGAACTTTCTCGGTGCGGGTGCTATCGTAAATTTGACGATGAATATATATAAATTCATGATGATGGTTTTTTCATGAATATACATACTCTTCATTGGCGATAGACCGGCACTGAAAAGTCCTGCCACGAGCGTGTCACAGCTTTATGTCAACGCCAAGTCCGATTACGCGGTTTGAGCGTGTGAACGAGTTGCTGATGTTCATCGTACCGCTTGCTTGCAGCTTGTTGTAGTCGTCGTAGAGCGTGTGGAACCATGCGGCGTTTATCTTTACCTTCTCGGTTACGTTCACTCCTACGCCGAGTCCGTACGACCATGAGCTGACGTTGTAGCTTATGTCGTTCATGGCCTCGTCGTTGAAAGCGTAGCTTGTGCGCTGTGCTCCCGCGCTTATCTGCACGTATTTGTTTATGTCGAACTCCGCACCGAACAGATATTCGTTGGTGTCGCCAAGCATGTCTTTGGTGTATTGCTTTGTGTCCACGTCGAAGTAGTGATGATATCCGGCCATGATGCGCAGCGAGGGCAGTAGTTCATACTGTGCGCCCACGGTGAGCAGTGCGGGTGAGTCCTCTGCCACCTTCTTGCCGTCGGCATACTTGTCGAGCATGCTTATGTTCTCGGCGCTGAGGCTGTTGGCCGACTTGTTCTTCAGGCGCATGCGTGTCTTGAACTCATACTTGGCCGCGAGGTTCAGACGACCGGCCTTGAAATCGACGCCGATGATTGGAGCTATGCCCCAGCCGGTCTGGTCGCAGTTGAGCTCTATGTCCTGAGTCATCTCCGCGTAGCCTGTCATCTGTGCTGCCTGTGCTCTTGCCTCGGCTGCCTTGTCGGTGAGTCCTGCTGCCTCATACATACCTGCCGCCTGGTTGAGCGAAGCCGCCAGCGACTCGAAGAATGTCGGCGCGCCGACCATGGAAAGCTGTCCTCCCGCACTCTGTTGCAGCGCGATGTTCTTCACGTAGCCGTAGTAGTTGGCTGTACCATAGAGCAGTCGCAGTCCGCCATACACCGAGAGGTTGTCGCTTATCTTGTATGAGCTTCCCAGGGTGAAGCCATAGTAGTATTGGCGTCCGCGCATGAATGGATCCATTGAGTAGCCGCCCGTGAGCTGAGTGCCCATCGGTGCGAGGCTGTTGTTGATGCCGGCAGCTAACAGACTGGCCGGAATGCCAGCCACAACACCTTCGAACGAGCCGAGACCGTTGGCGAACTCACACTTTCCACCGCCACCAGTTATGGCGAATCCGAACTGGAATGTCCAGTCGTCTTTCACGTAGGCCGCCTGTACCGACGGCAATATCGGAGCGTCGGCCACGCCCTTGAAATTGCGTGCATATCCGTTTTCAGACGAGGCGGGATTGTTTACGTTGAACTTGAACAGTTCGCCGTAGGCTGTGGTGACAGTACGTGTCTGGTGCACATTCTGCAGGTTTATGGACAGATGGAATCCGTTTTCGAGGAATGCCACGCCGGCTGGGTTGCTGTATACACCATCTATGCCGATGGCGGCATCGCGCGCCGGATTTCTCAAGAAGATGATGTTCTGATTTGTGTTTGTAAGAATGCCGCCTGCAAATGAGGTGCTGCCACACGCAGCAAATAAGACTATGCAGGCTAATTTTAATTTATTCATCTTAATAAAGTTTAAAATAATGAGCCGCAAAGTTAGTTAAATTGTCTTCTAAATCAGAAGATTAGAATGATTGTTTAATGAATGTTAACTAAAAAAGAAAGGCACGTTGCACAAATATTCGATAATGTGCAACGTGCCTTATGCCTGATAATCCGTGTGGAATCAGTTGTTGTTATATCCCCAACGGTTTCTTTTCTTGTGTTTGGCAGGCGATTTGTCATATTTCTTCAGCTCCGGATATGATATACGAGTGTGGTATATCGCCTTGAGTCTTTCTATGAGTACGAGCTTCGCCTGTTCTATGTCGTGGAACGTGATGGGGCAGTCCTTGAAGAATCCGTCTGCCATCTGTCCGTCTATTATCTTGTTTACGAGTGCCGATATGCTTTCTTCTGTATATACGTGCAGCGATCGTGAGGCCGCCTCTACGCTGTCCGCCATCATCAGAATGGCCTGTTCGCGGGTGAACGGGTTTGGTCCCGGATAGGTGAACGGTGTCATATCGACGTCTTCGTCGGGGTGTTCGTTCTTATATTTTATGTAGAAATATTTTGCCACTCCGGTGCCGTGATGGGTCAGAATGAAGTCTTTTATTATTCCCGGCAGTCCTGCTTTCTCTGCCATCTTCACACCTTCGGTGACGTGGCTTATCACTATTCGTGCGCTTTCCTTATCAGATATGTTCTCGTGAGGGTTCACTCCGGCCTGGTTTTCTGTGAAGAACACCGGGTCAGACATCTTTCCTATGTCGTGATAGAGCGCTCCGGTGCGCACCAACAGACTGTTTGCACCAATCTTGTTGGCTATCTCTGCCGCGAGGTTACCGACGGTTATGGAGTGCTGGAAAGTGCCAGGAGCGGTCTCACTGAGGTCGTGAGGCAGTCCGCGGTTGGTGTTTGACAATTCGAAAAGCATGACGCTTGACGTGAATCCGAACGTCTTCTCAATGATGAACATAAGCGGATAGGCCAGCAGCACGAGCACACCATTCACGCAGAAGTGGTAGTACATGTCGCTGTCCACCATCGGGAAGTCGGTGTCCTGCATCATCTGCATGGCGAAATATACGGCGGAACTGCCGATGGTTACGAACAGTGCGGTCTTGAACACCTGCGAGCGGTGGAGTAGTTCACGCAGCGAGTAGATGGCGATGATGCCCGACACTATCTGTATGATGATGAACTCATACTGATATTTCACCGCCGTGGTGCAGATGAGAATCATCGTCACGTGTGTGATGAAGGCTGTACGTGAGTCCATGAACACACGGACGAATATCGGAACCATGGCAAACGGTATGATATACACGCTCAGGAAGTTGTGGCGCATGAAGAACGATACGATGACGGGGAATATCGTTATCAGCGCGTAGAGCATGGCTATGCTGCGCGGTTTGTCGAAGTAGTCGCGGCGGAACAGGCTGAGATAGCATGTGAACAGCATTATCATGATGGTAACGAATATCACCTGTCCGATGATGTTCGACGTTATCTGATTTGCAGAAGCGCCGCGACGCTGCATCTCCCTCTCGAAGGAGCTGAGCACACGATAGGTATGTTCGTCAACGATGTCGCCCCGGTCTATTATCTTCTGTCCGCTCATCACCATGCCGCTTGCCGGAGGTATGCTGCTGAGAAGGTCGCTGCGCTCGGTCTCGTTGCGCGTTTTGTCGTATATGAGGTTCGGTTCTATGTAGTTGTTGAGGTCACATTTCTGAAGTATCTGCCTCTGCTGTTCCAGCCGTTTGTCCATAAACAGATACTCGTATGCTGTCATCGTGGAGAAGATATAGGTGATGCGGGTGCTCTGGGCGTTGGTTCCGTTGACTATTCTGACCATGTTCGCCGAGTCCTTGTATATCTCGTTATACTCGGGCGTGTCCATTATTCCCGACTGGTAGAGCCTGTGCAGCCTGTCGGCTATTATCTCCAGATATTGATCCGGCAGTCCGGGGATGCCGTTATGAAAGTCGGTCCACAGCTTCTTTATCTGAGTCTGCTCCACGTCTTTGTCGTAGTTGTAGTATGGCTGATAGGAAGCGAGAACCGAATCTTCCTGCTGTTTTATCGTCTCGTCGGTCTTGTAAATGGGAAAATCGAACTTTGCGATGAACGAGCTGTACATCCACGGCTTGCCAATGTCGTAGCGGTAGTGTTTTGTTTCAGTTCTCGGCAACGACCATACAATGATAAGTACTGTTACGGCAATAAGCGAGGAACGTATCATTATGTTGCGAAGGAGACGTCCCCTGTTTTTGTTCGGCATGTTCATAATCAGCGTATTATTTTGTTTGCATTGCGAAAGTAATAAAAAACTGTCAACATTTGGAAAAAATATATTATTTTTGCAGGAAATTTATATATAAATAATTTATTTTGTGTTCAATGTCAGAGAATAAAGTCAGAGTGCGTTTTGCGCCCAGTCCTACGGGACCGTTGCATATCGGCGGCGTGCGAACCGCACTGTTTAATTATCTCTTCGCGCGCCAGCATGGCGGCGAATTTGTATTCAGAATAGAAGATACCGATTCTCATCGTTTCGTGCCCGGCGCCGAGGAATATATCATCGAATCGTTCAGATGGCTCGGCATAAAGTTCGACGAAGGCGTGTCCTTCGGAGGCAAATACGGTCCTTACCGTCAGAGCGAGCGTAGGGATATTTATAAAAAATATGTTGATATCCTGCTCGAAAAGGGTGCGGCGTACATAGCTTTCGACACTCCGGAGGAACTGGAGAAGAAACGTGGCGAGATAGCAAACTTCCAGTACGACGCCCACACACGCCTGCAGATGACCAACTCGCTCACCATGACTCCGGAAGAATGTCAGCAGCGCATCGCCGACGGACAGCAGTACGTGGTGCGTTTCAAGGTTGAGCCGGGCATAGAGGTGCATGTGGATGACATGATACGTGGCGAAGTGGTGATAAAGAGCGACATCATCGACGACAAAGTGCTCTATAAGAGTGCCGACGAACTGCCGACATATCATCTCGCAAACATCGTGGACGACCACTTGATGGAGATTACCCACGTCATCCGCGGTGAGGAATGGCTGCCCAGCGCACCGCTTCACGTGTTGCTCTACAAGGCTTTCGGCTGGGAGGACACAATGCCTAAGTTCGCCCATCTGCCGCTTCTGCTCAAGCCGGAAGGCAAGGGCAAGCTGTCGAAACGCGACGGCGACCGTCTCGGTTTCCCAGTGTTCCCGTTGGAGTGGCACGATCCCAAGACCGGCGACGTGTCTTCGGGCTACCGCGAGAGCGGCTATTTCCCCGAGGCTGTTGTCAACTTCCTCGCTCTGTTAGGATGGAATCCGGGTACAGAACAGGAGATTTTCAGTCTCGACGAGCTTGTAAAGCTGTTCGACATAACCAAATGCTCGAAGGCCGGAGCACGCTTCGACTATCAGAAAGGAATATGGTTCAACCACGAATATATACTGCGTAAGAGCAGTGAGGAGATTGCAAGACTCTTCGCACCTATCGTTGCGAACAACGGCATAGACGAGCCGTTCGAGCGCGTGCTGAAGGTTGTGGATATGATGAAAGACCGTGTCAGCTTCGTCAAGGAGCTGTGGCCGCTTTGCTCTTTCTTCTTCATCGCTCCGACAGAATACGATGCCAAGACAGTGAAGAAACGCTGGAAGGAGAATTCAGCGCAGGTCATGGGCGAGCTGTCCGAAGTGTTGAAGGGCATAGACGACTTCTCGGTTGAAGGTCAGGAGCCCGTGGTCATGGCGTGGGTTGAGTCGAAGGGCTACAAGCTCGGCGATGTGATGAACGCTTTCAGACTTGCTCTCGTAGGCGAAGGCAAGGGTCCTGGAATGTTCGACATATCCGCATTCCTCGGCAAGGAAGAGACTCTGCACCGTCTGCAGCGTGCCATCGAGGTACTGAAGTAAGCTGTTCGGTCAGACTGCCGTGCGGTGAACGTGTCGCAATGTCGTGCATCGCGCATGGCGAACAGGCAAGAACGGGATGATGAACCTGCGCCTGCCGTATGAAAGAAAATATTATACATGATGATAATCACAAAAGATGGAGGACGTCGGATGGCGTCCTCCATTTTTATTATCCCTGTTTCCGCCACCTTTTCCCGAGCCCTTTATCAGTGGTTTTCACGGAAAACTGCATTATCAACTTACAATTTTTCTTGATTTTATTTTGACAAAATATTTTCTCAAAAGAGGTGTGAACGAATGTTAAATCGAGCGTATTTAAGGCTATTCCGTGGCATACCGGCTTTTGATATACCCTATAACGTAGTCCGAAACAACCCGAATGACGTTCTGATATTGCCCATTTCGCGATGCGATAAAGCCCATTTCAGAGGCTGAAAAGCACCATATTGCACTCCAATATAGGCCATTTTGCAAGCCGAAATGGTGCTTTTCGCAAAACGGGGAAATACCCCTTAAACATAAATCATTGATATACAATATTTTATGAAAACCTCTCATAATCCGCATATTTGCGTCCGATGAAGAGTCTGTCCGCAAATACGCGCTTATTTTTCGGGGTAGAGTGGAAAACTGAGACGGAAAAACCGAAATCAGGTTATAATCTGTAAGCAGCCCGTATCTTTTCTTTTCTGCATAAAAAAACAAAGCTGATAGGGACTAATCCCCCAGCTTTGTTATTGAAGCCAATTCATACAGAATTTCTATTTAATCTTTATCAGTATCCGGAATAAATATTTTCAGAGTTCTGATTTTCCGTTTTCATAGAAAGAAGGCTATATTTTTATACAGCATAGACACTGTTTATACTGTTCTGAAATGCTCTGTTTATATAATGAAAACTCTATCTCTGTATAGTGAATTTTCTATCATTACACGCTGAAAACGATGTCTTAACTGAGCACGTACGTTGTTTTTATATAATGAAAGCGTCTCCGTTGCCTGGTTCATTCTACAATCACCTTGCGCGTTTTTCCGTTTTCGCGTACTATGTTCACGCCTTTCTGCGGCTCGGAGAGCTTCATTCCGCTGAGCGAGAAATATTCTTTTGTTGTCTCGCCGGCACTTATGCCGCCTATTCCGTCGGTCACATCCTCCGGGGTTATCGGCCTGATTATCGGGTCGTCGGTCATTCTCAGCACTCTGCGCCCCTCACGTCCGGTGAACTCCATCGTGCCGATGTACATCAGACGGTCGTGCACCTGAGTGGTCGAGTTGTGCGCGTGGAAGACTATACGCATCTTTCCTTCCTTGTCGGTGAATATTGAGTGGTGGCCCGTTCCCACGAGATCCTCAACACGGCAGAGTATCGGCGACGAGTATTTGCCCCACACAGGCTCGCTCAACGACATCGTAGTGGCGCACCCAACGGCGTAGTCCTGACTGTTGTAGTCGTTTGCGGAGTAGGTGAGATAGTATTTGTTCTCAAACTTAACCATGTTAGGACCTTCGCACACACGGCCGAGCAGGTTCTCCCATGGCAACGTTACATTGATACATTTCTTCAGTGTTCCGTCTATCGGAGTGATGTAGTCGTCTTCCAGTTCACACATCCATATGCAGTTGCCGTCGGTGAATCTTACGAAGAAAAGGTAGGCCTTGCCGTCGTCATCGAAGAAAACGTGCGAGTCGATGCACTTCTCCGAACCAAGAAGACTGTTCATCTGATAGGTGCCTTCCTGCTTGAACGGACCGAGCGGAGAGTCCGATGTGGCCACATACAGGTGTTCGTTGGCAGAGTAATACATATAATATTTGCCGTTCTTATTATAAACCTCCGGCGCCCAGAACCATTGTGTCTCTGTGGTGTTTGCTTTGTTGAGCGCAAGACCTTTGTATTCCCAGACATACAAATCGTCGGAAGTCCATACTTCAATACCGTCGGCGTTGTGTGTGCCGTAGGCGTAATATGTGTCTCCGTCGAGCAGAACGTAAGGGTCGGCAAGCGGTACTTTGCTCTTGGCTCCGTCGGCGTGGACGTGCATGGCAGACATTAATAATGTGATGATAGTGGTAAATAAGTACTTCATAAATTAGTTTTTTTGATTTGATATGCGGCAAAAGTACGAAAAAAACGCCACGATACAAATGTATTTGTGGCGTTTTTGAGTTTATTGAATGTGATTTCTGGTTTTACGTAATGTCGCGTTATTCAAGGCATGCCTTTATGGTCTGTCTCACGCGCTCGGTCGAAGTGATGTCTATTGACGCCTCGTCGGCATCCTTGCTGCCCATATACACCTGTGGGTTGATGTATTCCATGTTGCTCCTTACTTTTGTCCTGGCTGAGAAATGAAACTCGTGCAGTCCGGTGACAGAGCGCAGACGGCCTATGTTGTTCTCGTTCACTCCGCATCCGGCGAGCAGTATTATGCGTTCGTCGGCCTGCTCGTTGAGTTGCTTGAGCAGCGGCGCGCCACTCATGGCGTCGGGCTGCTGGCCCGAGGTAAGTATGCGGTCGAAGCCGAGAGCGATGATGTCCTCGAGTGCTTTTTGCGGATTGCGGCACATGTCGAAGGCTCTGTGGAACGTCACCGACATGCCTTCGGCACACTGCATGAGCCTGCGGTTGGCGTCCATATCCACCTCACCGTCCTTGGTGAGACATCCGAACACCACGCCGTCAACGCCGAGCTCCTTGCACATGCTGATGTCTGCAAGCATGCGTTCCAGTTCGAGCGGAGTGTAGAGAAAGTCGCCTCCGCGCGGTCGGATGATTACGTGCAGCCGTGTGGATGTGAGCATCCGGCGTGCGGTCTTTATCTCTCCATACGACGGAGTGGTGCCGCCTTCGGGTATGCCGGCGCACAGCTCCACGCGGTCGGCGCCTCCTTCCTGTGCCGCCAGACAGCTTTCCACGCCGTTGGCGCACACTTCAAATTTGAAATCCTGCCTTTTGTTCATACATTTTGTTGTGTTGGTGGTCACGTCTTTACAGCTTTCCTATCACGCGCGCCATTCTCTCCAGACCTTCAATCATGCGGCTGCGCGGACACGCTATGTTTATTCTGAGGAATCCTTCGCCTGCCGTCTTGCCGTACATCGTGCCGCTGTTCACCATCACGTGGCCCTCTTTGAGCAGCTTTTCAGTGAGTGCGTCAGATGTCATTCCGGTGCTGCGGATGTCTGCCCATACCAGATATGTGCCCTCGAGGTAGGTCACTCCGATGTTCGGCATGCGCTCGCTGAAGAACCGACGCAGCTCCAAGTAGTTGTTGTAGAGATATTCGTTGAGGCTGTCGAGCCATTCTGCGCCTTCGTTATAGGCTGCCTGAAGCGCCAGGACGCCGAACGGATTGACGTCGCATATCTCATTTATGTTTATGGCGCGGTCTATCTTGTGGCGCACATCCTCGTCGCACGCCACTACGTTGGCAATCTGCAGTCCGGCGATGTTGAATGCCTTGGTGGGAGAGTTGAGCGTTATGGAGTTGTGCAGGCACTCGTCCGACAGCGACGCGAACGGAATGTAGGTGTGTCCCTTCATTATGAGTTCGCAGTGAATCTCGTCGCTTATCACCTTTACGCCGTGCTTCATGCAGATGTCGTTGAGCTTCGTCAGTTCGTCGGCAGTCCATACACGGCCGGCCGGGTTGTGCGGGTTGCAGAGCAGGAACACCTTTGTGCGCTCGTCGGCAGCCAGCTTCTCGAATCCTTCGAAGTCTATGTGATAGGAGTTGTTCTCGTATATCAGCGGGTTCTCGGCAATGATGCACTCGTCGTTGCGTATGGAAGAGAAGAAGCAGTTATATACAGGTGTCTGTATGATGACCTTGTCTCCAGGTCTGGTGAGCGCCTTTATGGTAGCCGAGATGGCGGGCACCACGCCCGTGGTGTAGAGTATCCAGCTGCGGTCTATGTGCCAGTTGTGGCGGCGTTCGAACCATCCTGTGATGGCTTTGTAGTAGTTGTCGGGCACGATGGTGTATCCGAACACACCGTGCTCGATGCGTTTCCTGAGAGCGTCGGCAATGCACGGCGCAGCCTTGAAGTCCATATCAGCCACCCACATGGGCAGTACGTCTTCCTCCTTTGCCGTGTCCCATTTCACGCAGTCGGTTCCGCGGCGTTCTATCAATGTGTCGAAATCGAATTTCATAAGTGTCAGTTAGAATGTTTTTTGGTGAGATTTTACCCGCCGCCGTGCCATGGTCATCTCTTGCGTATGACGCAGTCGGCCGGCTGACGTATGTTTTCGTCGATGGTCACCGAGCCGATGCTGTCTGCAACGATGAGGCCCGACGTGGGGTTCTTTATGTTTTCGATGTTTCCCTTTATGTCGGCATGCACGGTGGAATATTCGAAGGCGCGGTCGCATGCGGCGTCGAACGTGCAGTTCTCAAGCACCAGGTTCTCGGCATAGCACAGCGGTTGCTCGCCTGCTATGTGGCAGTTTACGAGCCGCAGATTCTTCGAGTGCCATCCCAGATACTCGCCGTCGAGTACCGAGTCATACACAGTCACATTCTCTGTTTCCCAGAACGAGTCCTTGGTAGTGATGCGTGCGTTGCGTATTTCGGCGTTCCTGACATACTGGAACACGTATTTCGAGTCGCTCACAAGTCCGTCTACTACAACGTTCCGGCATCCCATGAACGGATAGGTTCCGTCGTGCAGCGTGACGTTCTTCACGTTCAGACCGTCAACATTCCAGAAAGTCTCGTCGGCATCGTTTATCTTCACGTTCTCGAGCGTGAGGTTTTTCATCTCGCGGAAGAACTTAGGTCCGTCGATGACGCTGTCTTTCATCGTCATGTTGTCCGAATACCAGATGGCCGATCTCGAGCCCGGCGCGAAGTAACAGTTGGTTATCAGGCTGCCGTCAACGTGCCACCAAGGGTACTTGCCATAAAAATGGCATCCGTCAGCCTCGATGTTGCTGCAGTGCTTTATGCCCGATTCGCCGTCGGTGATTGTCACATTCTCAAGTCTGACATTATGTTTTTCGAACAGCGGCCGTTCTCCTCCGAATGATTTATCCTTTATTGTCTCCATTGTTATATTGTTTGTTTTATTAGTTTTTTTGAGTGTGCCGTGTGTCTGCGGCAGGCTGCAAGATGTATCGTTTGTGGATATCCTTTCGGATGCAAATATACTAAAACGTGTATTAAACGTGTGTATTCATATTACGGAAAAGGCAACCATGATTACTGATGCCGCGTTCCTGCCGTGTAATTGCGGATTGTTCCGAAAACATAAAAGGTGCGGACGCAATCATATTGTCCGCACCTTTTCAATTATATTTGTTTGTATGCTTCTTAGAGGTTCGGGTTAACCTTGCTCCACTCAGCTATTGGCGGAACGATGTTCAGCGTAACGAGCTCGTCGCGCATCTTGCAGAGGTGCTCGTAGCTTGCGTCAAGTTTAGCGTTCTCCTCAGCAGTTCCCTGCGGTACTTCGTAGTGTGCGCCGGTTGTGTCGAGTGTGGTCTTCATGGCCATCATGATGTGATCGTACTTGTCGGTGCTTACATATGTTCCAACAGGATACTTGAACGGTTCGCCACCCATGACAGAACGGATCATTTCAACTGACAGATAAGCCGGGCTCTGGAATGAAGAACGTCCGCGGAGCTCGATGATCTTTGCACCGCCCTTTGTTACGTCAACCTTCATCTGCTCCCACTCCTCGTTTGTGAACTCAGGTGTGCCGATGATGTCGGTCAGGTTCTTGCCGTCGATTGTTACGTGTGAACCGAATACAGCCATCTGCTCGCCGTGTCCGCCGTATGTAGCGCAACCTTTAACTTCGCTCTGCATTACGTTGAACTTCTTGGCCAGTGCGCTCTGCAGACGTGTAGAGTCGAGGGCGGCAAGTGTTGTAACCTGTGATGGTTTCAAACCAGAGTAGAGCAGTGTTACAAGACCTGTGAGGTCAGCCGGGTTGAAGATAATAACGACGTGTTTAACGTCCGGGCAATATTCTTTGATGTTCTTTCCGAGACCTTCTGCTATCTCGCAGTTGCCTTTGAGCAGGTCTTCACGTGTCATACCAGCCTTACGTGGTGCACCACCTGACGAAATGATGTATTTTGCATTTGTGAATGCTTCCTTGGCATCTGTTGTTGCTGTGATTTTAACATCGCCGAAACCGCTCTGGCGCATTTCCTCAGCAACACCTTCCGGAGAGAAGACGTCGTAAAGACAAATATCACTTGTCAGACCCATTGTCAAAGCAGTCTGAACCATGTTTGAACCAATCATACCGGCTGCGCCGACGATTGTAAGTTTCTCATTAGTTAAAAATGCCATAATAAAAATATTATTTATGTTTGTAAAGTTGTTGTTTACAGGTGAGCCGTACCCTTGTCTGCCTTATGAGGGCAAGTCCGGGGGCTCCGGTTTAACTACGTGCAAAGATAATAAATTTTGTACTATCTGCTGTATTTATTTTGTTTTTTAATTGTTGTTTATTCTTAAAAAGAGGTGGCGCGTGCGTAAGTGCACACGGGCGGAGGGGTCGGCATCTGCTGACGACGTATGTGCAGGGCTGCGGATTGCGGCTCGCGGTGCGGATGTAAAGGCCGTGTCTGTGTGCGGTGGCGCGTGTATGGAAGCACGGGGCAGGATGTGTATAAATATACAGGATGTGTGACGGAGAAATGAATGAATATCCGGCATAACTCGAAAATACGGCGATATTTTCGTCCGACAGTGCTTCCGGCCGCAAATACGCGAGTTTTGGAGGGTTTGCATAAACCGTTGGCATACAACGTTTTAAGTAAAACCGGATAAAAATAAAGCCCGCTCCGACGTGCGAAACGGGCTTTATTGTAGTATGAAACGGGCTTTATTGAGGTGTGAAATGCATCATTTCGGGGGCTGATATGGTGCTTTTCAGAGTCCGAAATAGGCTTTATCGCAGCACCGCCAGTTTTTTGTGGCTTCCGGAATGTAACCATATACAACTTTTATACATTTATACCCACCTCTCCGTTTCTATTTTACGAATTTTTTTTGTCAAAATATTTTACTGTCAAAACTGTATATTTATGCAGTCTGACAGTAAAATGACGCATATCGCGCACGCCTTTTTCATATCTTTCTGTTGCGCATCCGCCATATGCCTTGCTTCACTTCTCCGGCAAACGATTTCCAGTATGGCATCAGCTTCAGGTTGCGTCTGACAGGTGTGTCGTAGAGCAGGAAGAGCAGCAACAGGCCCGCGCAGAGATAAATCACCCATCCGTATATCTGCTTGATGCTTATCTCCATGACCTGAGTGGTGAACTGTTGCATGAACGATGCCAGGTCGATGTGGTTGCGGCTCACCGCCACGCTATCCACAGAAGCTCCGTAGCGTGCCAGGTTGTCGGGCACGTAGTAGTTCATCATGCGCGAGTAGATGGCTCCGCCGATGACTCCTCCCACAATCATGTGGAGCATGTTGAACACGCTGAGGCCCTGGAAGAAGTGCTGGAAGGTCATCATCTCCTCCAGACAGACCATGAACGTGGCGCTGAGTATGGCGTAGGCGAACGAGCGACAGATGATCATCGGGGCGAGCTGTGTGATGTGTATCTCGGACGAGACGGTGAAATAGAATCCCACAAGATATGCCGTCAGGGCAATCATGCCAATGATGATGAGGCGCAGATAGTTGTAGCGTCTGATGTGCATCCACCAGTAGGCGAACAGACATCCTGCCAGTATGCCGGCTATGGCATACCAGTCGAGCGATGTACTCACCATTGCCTCGTAGTGCATCACGCCGTCATAGAACATCTCTTCAACCACATGCTCGGTACCGAGGATTATCTCCACGAGAGTGATGAGGCACAGCAGGGGTATGTAGTGGCGGTAGCTCCATATCTTGGGATCGTAGTACGGGTGGCGGATGGTGAGCATACGCCAGATGCAGAAGCCCAGATTGGCTATGATGACGATTGTGAGCTGCCATGTGACGGGACTGTTCCACCAGTCGAGATACTCGCCGTAGTCGAACAGGGCTGCCACCTCGAGCAGCAGTGCTGCCCACAGCGCGCCTCCGAGCCAGTCGATGCCGAAGAGCGGGAACTTGCGCATGAAACGGAAGTGGCGCACGCAGCAGGTCAGCACGATGAGCATAATGAACATCATGGCGGCCGTGAAGAGGTGCATGTAGGTCCAGTGATAATAATACATCAGGCCGGTGGTGATAAGGTCGGACAGCTGCATGCTGCCGAGAATCACGATGTGCAGCATAGGGAAGAACACCGTGAAATCGCGCTTCGGGGTCATCCATAGCTGTATGGTGGACATACACTCGAAGGTGCCTTCTATCTTGCAGATGCCCTCAATGAAGCATACGGCCCAGAGCAGCGGCAGGAAGGTGATGTAGGGAACCACCAGGTTGCACACGAGTATGCCGAGTGCCGAGGCGGTGAGCAGGGTCTTGTTGGTGAAGCGGAACTTCATTCGGAAGAGCACCGGAAAGAAGATGGCCATGCCCGCGAGGTTTGAGTACAGACACATCTGCAGATCCTCGCGCAGAAGCGAGTGGCCACCCACCATCTCGTTGAGCGCTCCAAGATAGACGCCTCCCGAAATCTGGAACATGAAGGCGAACACCACGTATATCCACGGCTGCATCTTCTTCGGCACGAAGCTGCGGAACATGGGCATGGTGAACGGCCCGTTTAGTACAGGTGCACCCATGATCAGTATTTCACTTTACATTCCACGTTGAATCCGGCACGCAGTTTCTTCATATCTGCCTTGCTGTTGCCTTTGAGTCGGATGCGCACCGGTATGCGCTGTTCCACCTTGACGAAGTTTCCGGTGGCGTTGTCTTGAGGTATGAGCGAGAAGGCTGCTCCGGTGGCGTCGGATATGGATTCCACCACGCCTTTGTATTTCACGCCCGGCACTGCGTCGGCGGTCATGGTCACCTCTGCGCCCTCGTGTATGTTTGGCAGCTGTGTCTCGCGGTAGTTTGCGACCACCCAGAGGTCGGTGCCGTCAACTATGTCTACCATTGCCTGGCCCGGTTGTACGAGCTGACCCTCGTGTATGTTCTTGCGTCCGGTTATTCCGTCGCATGTGGCGGTGATGACGGTGTATGATAGGTTGAGGCGTGCCAGGTCGAGGTTAGCCTTTGCCAGTTTCACAGCAGCCTCGTTCTGTCCGAGTCGGTGAGTCTGTTCGTTCTTCACGAGCGATGTGCTTCGTTTTGCGCGTGAAGCCTGCTGGTAGCGTGCCTTGGCTGCCTCGTAGGCTGTTTTTATGTTGTCATACTGCTGACGGGTTACAGCATCTTCCTTCAGAAGCTTCTCATAGCGTTGCAGTTCGCGGCGTGCGTTCTCCATAGTTACCTTCACTTCCTCTATGCTTGCGTCGCTCACGCCTATGTTGCTCTGCGTCGTCTCTATGCCTGCAGTGGTTACCGAGCGTCCGGCCAGGGCGTTGCTGAGGTCGGCCTCGGCCTGTGCCACGCGCAGTTTGAACTCGGCGTCCTCTATTATCAGGAGCGTGTCGCCTTTCTTCACCGGCTGGAACTCCTCAAAACATATTTTCTTTATGAATCTCTGTACGCGGGTGTTGACCGGTGTGATGTGCTGTCTTACCTGCGCGTTGTCGGTATATTCCACGTTTCCGAGGTGTATGAAACGTGAGCATACATAGACAAGTCCGCCTACGAGAAAACAAAGTATGAGAATGTTATAAATCATTCTTCTGGTTCTTCTTGCTATCATAATCTTTCTGTTTTAAAGGGTGTGGGTTAAATATTTCATTTTGTAATAATTGTAAATCACGTCTATGCGTGCGTTGACGAGTCCGAGTTCGGCGTCAAGTTTGGTGTTGCTGGCGTCGAGCATGTCGGTGAGCAGCGCCAGGTCGTTGCGGTAGCGGTTGTCTGTCACTTTGTAGTTCTGGTTTGCCAGCTCGGTTTTCTTGGTCTGGGTCTGCAGTTCTGTGAACGATGTCAGGTAGTCGGTGTATGCCGCCTGCACGGCGTTCTCCACCTGTTCGTGTGCCAAGGTCTGCTCTTCCATGGCGCGGCGTGTCTGCAGACGTGCCTGTTTCACCTTCTTGTTGCTCTTGAAGAGCGACGAGATGTTGTATTTTACGCCCACTCCCACGAACCAGTAGTTGAAGTTGTTGTCGAGCACCGGCACCTCGATTGTTATAGGGCCGTCGAGATGTTCCTCGGCAATGATTGCTATTTTCGGAAGCAGTTCTGAGCGCTCGAGCTTCTCTTTCTGGCGGCTCATCTCCACGTTCAGTCCACTCTGTTGCAGCGACAGGTTCGATGTTGAGGCTTTCTGCTGCCATTCGTCCTCGTTGCCTGCCACGACGTTGTTTGCGAGCAGGGTGGTGTCGGGCACTATCTCGGTGCCTCCCGGCAGGTGGAGTGTGGTGACGAGCTGATGATTCATTATCTTCTTCGCGTCGTTCACCTTGGTCAGTTGCAGCTTCTGGTTCTCGAGTTGCAGCTCATATCTGGTGATATCGTTCTTCAGAGCCGAACCCTGTTTGCGACGAGCCACCATGTTCTTTATCACGAGTTTTGTCAGTTCGATGTTCTTTTCGAGAACCTCAGCCTGGTTGTTCAGCTTGAAGAGGTTCAGATAATAACCTGTCAAAAGGAAACGTATGTCCTGTCGGTTCTTCTGCCAGTCGAGCGTAGCCATCTGTTCTCCAAGCTCGGCGAGAGCTATTCCGCTGTTTATCGCGCCTCCGGCATATACGGTCATCGATGCTTGCAGGGCGAAGTTGTTGCCGAAGTGAGGCATCGATATGGTCTGACCGTTACTGAAGTCGCGGTCCCACAGGTTGCCATCGCCGAGGTAGCTTGCCGACAACGATGCGTTTATGTCGGGCAGACGCTGTGCCTTGGCGCTCTTCAGAGCCATTGCTGCGGCATTCTTTCCTGTACTGTACGATTTTATACTGCTGCTGTTTTCGTCGGCAAGCCGGAACATTTCGTCAATCCCGAGCATGCGACGGTTGTTGTCCTGGGCATACAGCCCGTGTCCGCATAGCATGGCACATAGTGATGCTATGAGACAAAATCTTTTGCTCATACGATGAAATAAAATGAATGGAAAAAATAGTAATGAATTATGAAAATGCCGTTGAGGCCGCCAATCAAATTATGGCAGCGACACCCCAATGGTGGAAACGATGTATTTTATTTGCGTAAAGAATCGTTATCCTTGATAAATTCATTTTCATAATCTTATGATAGGTGTATTCTTTTTACGGCTGCAAAGTTAACAACTTATTCGTTAAGTTGTAACTCTATATGCTTGAATATATAAGATTTTTTAACAAAAACGCGCCATTCACAGTGTGGATGGCGCATTAACAACCCCTCAGAGGTTGACTGGTTATGTATGAATTTTGGTTTATTCCTTATATGTACAGGCTTAGAGCCAGTCGCGCAGTCGTTCGCGTATGGCGTTAGACTCGCTCAGCAGACGCATGAATTCAAGCGCGGAGCGTTTTCTATAGACATTCTTCAGCACGTGTACGCAGCCTTCCATTCCGTTTCCGGGCATGTCGAGCGACACGGCTTTTACGCCCTGTTCGTTGTGTATGGTGGCCTCGGAGAGTATGGTCACCATCTGACTTTGGCGTATCAGCTTGAGCAGAATGTTCACCTCGTTCAGCTCGATGCGCACTTTCAGCTTGTCCTGGAATCCGGACGACAGTCTGTCGAAGGCGTTGCGGGCCTGCAGACCCTTCGAAGGCAGAGCTATGTCGTAGTGTGTCAGCTCGTCGAGAGTCACCATGTCGTGTTGTGCCAGCGGATGATTGTCCTGCACGACGGCTGCGAGATGGTTGCCGAAGAGCACGTGCGACTCTATCTCATCGTAGTGGGTTGTCGGTTTGAACGCCAGGACGAAGTCGAGTTCGCGGTGTCCGAGCTTCTCCATAAGGTTGGTCATGGGCTCATAACAGATGTTGAGCTTCACCTGCGGATACTGTTTCATGAAAGTCATGAGCGTCTCGGTGAGAATCGGACTGAACGTGAATGTCACTCCGATGTTGAGCGTTCCGGTAAGCATGTGCTGCAGATCGTGTATGCGCTCAAGGCAAGTGTCGGCAGAGTGGAGCGTGTTGCGTGCGTAGGGCAGCAGTTCTTCGCCGGCTTCCGTGAGGCTCACGTTGTGGCTGTTGCGCATGAACAGTTGCGCGTTCATCTCCTGCTCGAGCTGTCTTATCTGCTGTGAGAGTGTGCTTTGTGTTATGAACAGAGCCTTCGCAGCTTCAGAGAAGTTGAGCGTTTCGGCTGCCTTGACGAAGTATTTCAGCTGTCTGAGTTCCATAGTTATTCCTTTTTTGCTTGCGTGATTGCGTCACGTGGTGATGTGTTGTGTATGCAAAGATACAATATTTATCACCTTGTTGCTTGAAAAGATATCTTTTTTAGCAGGAAGACTGGTATCGTAGCACCGACCACCATGCCGATAATTATGAACGAACACGTGAATCCGTTGTATGTCAACAGATACAGATAATGGTTGAACACAGGCTCATCGCTGTGATAAAGACACATCACCAAAGCCTCGATTGTGTGGTAAGCATACATTCCGGGAATCATAGGCAGGAGTGCCGGGAAGAAGCAAGTCTCTGCCGGACTCTTGGTGAACCGTGTGAAATATACGGCAACAAAGCCGATGACAAAGGCGGCGATGGTGCTTGCCAATATGATGTGTGTCTGGAACAGACCGTTATTCATGAGGATGAATCTCACTGAATGGCCTATTGCAGCCGTGATGGCGCAATACAGATAAGTGCGGTGGGGCGGGTTGCTGATGCTTGAGAAACCAATGGCAGCGATTGCTGCGAAGAATCCGTCCTGCAATATTTGCAAAAGCATAATACTTTATTTTGAAGTTTTCTGTTAAAAAAATATATAGACATATGTTGCCTTTTGTCCGTTTGGCAACATAATGTCATGTCTGAGATCAGAATAGGCTGAGATTCATGAGCAACATTCCGGCGCATAAGCCTGCCGAGAGTGATGCTGTGAGAACAATGGCGTCGGTCAGTCTGCCAAACATGCAGATGTAGTGACCGTCAAGCATATCGCTGACCGAATTGATGTACGGAATACCTGGAATAAGATAGAGCACGCTTGTTCCGACTGCTATCTCAGGTGTGTTTCCCCATCCGAAGATGTGGCTTCCGGTGCATATTACAGAAGAAAAAAATGCAGAACAGAAGAAAGTGAGGCGTGTATCAAGTTTCTCACTTAGCATTATCTGTTTGAGTCTGTAGCCTGCAAGTGTGGCGATAAAGACAATGAGCATGGCTGCTGCGTCGCCTCCGAACAGGCGGCAGAAGGCAGCGTTGGCCAGTGAGGCCAACAGAAGGACCATCCGTTGATTCTCCGGTTTGGTCTTGGTGATTTCTTCAAACTTGCTGCATGCTTGCTTGAAGTCGGCGCGTCCGTCCGCAACATCCCAGCTGAGTTTGCTCAGTTTGGTGTTGATGTTGAAACTGATGCCACACTTGTGGATTCTTTTGATGTTGCTGTATGAATCGGTGTGCTCCTTGTTCCATACAGACAAGTGGATGTGTGCAGGCATTACTGCCATGTCCGACTCTTTTCCGAATGCTTCCGACATGCGGCGTATGTTTTTCTCTATGCGTGCACAAGTGGCACCGCAACCCATAAGCCATGCTGCATAATCGGAAAGAAACATGCAGACTTCCTTGGTGGTAGGCAGACTGTTTGCGTCTGCCTGCTGATTACATGTATTCAGGTTCATCTATAAGATTTTCGTCGCCCGGGCAATAGAACAGTTCGTCTTCCTTGCTTATTTCGAAAAAATGAGGATCATGCTCTTTGTCGTTACATTCCTTGCGGAAGTTTTCGATAATTCTGAAAACAAATGTCAGGATCAGAAATCCTACGATTACAGCCCATGTGATAATATAAACATTCATAGTCATAAATTTTTTAAGACGTCGCAAAGGTATGACTTTGACAAAGGGTGTGGAATATCTTGCTAACGGAAAAATCGATAGCGGCTATTGAAAAATACCATTTTTATGATAACAGAATAATTCATTCAGTATTTAACTTTTGGGTCTTAAATTAGAAGAATAGTTCAATCTATGTCTTAAAAATAATACATTTTCACGCCGAAAGACTCCGTTTCGTGCTTTTTACTGTTCTAAATTGCGCAGGAATTATATTGTTATTTACTTTTATGATAATAAAATATGAATGCAGATAGAGGGAAAATTGAAAGGCGATAAAGAAAATTTCGCCTTTCAATGCTTGTATTTTACTGCGTCGGAGCAGTTCTGACAGACTAAAGTGTGATTTTTAATGACAGATTGCCTCCGTTATAATCAGAGACGTTCGCAATGTATATTCCTTTTGGGAAATCCTTGAGCGAGATGCGTGGTCTGTCTGTAATATCAATTAATTTTTGCCCCGCTGGCGAGTGGAGTGTCACGTTTTTCATCGTGCTTCCGTCGAGTGTGCGGAGCGTGCGTGTGCTGTTGTCGAAAACAACACGGCTGTCTGATGCCTCGGCCTTGTCTATGCCGTCGGTGAGATATGCGTTGTCGCGTATGTCACGAATCTCTTCTGCTGACAGCAGACCTTTGAAGAAGTACAGCTCATCTATCTTTCCGTGCCAGTAGTCTTTGTTGTTTTTGTGTCCGCCTATGCGGAAACCGCCCTTGCAGGCTTCGAACGCATTGGTTGAGACAGTGCGGTCACGCTCACCGTTGATGTAGTAAGTCACGGTGCGGTCTGCCGGATTGCACACTATTGCTACGTGCTGCCATACACCCCGTTTGAATGAACCGTCGGATGCCGGATTGTGCCGGTTGCCGAGAAAGTTGTTGAAGAAGTATCTTGTGTCGCCGCCTGCCGTGGGTGTTTCAAGGCGCGTATAGAGCAATATTCGGCCCGTTCCGCTGTTGTCTTTTTGCGCAAGCAGAATCTCATCGCGGAAGTAATTGCCGTTCTCCACAGCACCCGATGTGGGCACGGCAGTCTCTTCATCGTAAACCCATGCACATATAGTATATTGCGTATTCTTTGTATCTACGGTACCGGTGGTGTTGAAATCCAGATACTGGGCATTGCCGTTGAGCGACAGAGCCTGCCCGAACTTGCCTTCGTCGAAGCTGTGTCCGTTTGAGGTGAGCGCGTAGTTGTTCGGCGATTTGTCTTTCAGGTCACCGTCGAACGGGTAATAGAACAGCAGTTCTTTCTCCGTGTCGGGCATGTTTTCCTCGACGGTCAGTCCCACGCTTTTAGCCCAGTTGTTCCACAGCGTCTTCAGTTCTCTCACCTTGTCAGGATGCTCGGCCGCCACGTTGTTGGTCTCCGAATAGTCTGTTGACAGGTCGAACAGCTGCCATCCACCGTTGCGCAGCGATGTCATCTTCCAGTTGCCTACACGTACGGCGCGTCCGTTCTCGTGCTCCCAGAACAGCGTGCGCTCGCCGTTCCATTCTCCCTCGCCGCTTATCAGAGGCAGCAGACTGCGGCCCTCGGCTGCGAGCGGATGAATGTTGTGGCCCTTGTATGTCGTAGGATATTCGGCGCCTGCAAGCGAGATGCAAGTCGGCATGATGTCGATGAAGTGACAAGGCTCGTTCACTATCGTGCCGCGTCCGCTCTTCATTCCTGCCGGCCAGTGCACGATGGTCGGGGCGGCGATGCCTCCGTGGAACGATTCCGCCTTCCAGTAGCGGAACGGTGTATTGATGGCTCCTGCCCATCCCGTGCCGAGATAGTTGTACGACAGCTCGTCGCCCGGTGTTCTCGAGTTGTGGGTCACCATCTGTCCGTCGCGTGTTCGGTCGTGTCTGTCGAACTCGCCTATGCTGTAATTCTCCGACGAAGCGCCGTTGTCTGATGAGAATATGATGATGGTGTTGTCATATTCACCTGTGTCCTTGAGTTTCTGTATTATGCGTCCCACACCCTGGTCCACACAGTCTATCATGGCCGCGTGCACCTCCATGTTGGCCGCCTGGAACTCCTTGTCGGTCTCGTTCTCCCAAAGTCGTCCCGACTCGTTGCGCGATACAGGCGTCTGTCCGGGAGTTATCAGTCCGAGTTCCACCATGCGTGCGTAGCGTTTCTCGCGCAGCACGTCCCATCCTTCGTCATACATGCCCTTGTATTTTGCTATGTCCTCCGGCTTGGCGTGCAGCGGCCAGTGTGGCGCGTTGTATGCCACGTATATGAAGAAAGGCTCATCCTCCGATTTCAGGTCGTCGAGCATGTCTATTGTCTTGTTGGTTATGAAGTCGGTGGAATAGAAGTCCGACGGAATCGCGTCGGTGTATATCGGTTCCTCGTTGTGCACGAGCGAGAACGGGTCGAAGTGGTTTACTACGCCCCATATCGTGCCCCAATGCTCGTCGAACCCGCGGTTGCACGGATAGGTCTCCACCGGAGCGAACGGTCGGTTGTCGAATGTGTTCTGATGCGACAGCCACGCCATCTGGTCGGCATTGTTGCCTATGCCCTGCGTGAGCGACAGATGCCACTTGCCGCTCATGGCCGTGTGATAGCCTGCGGTCTTGAGAACCTCGGGTATGGTGACACATTCGTTGTTCAGACTCTGTCCCATTCCCATGATGCCCGCCTGCTGGGCGTATAGTCCGGTCATCAGTGCGGCCCTCGACGGACAGCTTCGTCCGGCGTTGAAAAACTGAGTGAAGCGCATTCCGTTGCTTGCGAGCGCGTCGATGTTGGGCGTGTGTATCTCGCCGCCGAAGCATCCGAGATCAGAATATCCCATGTCGTCCACCATGATTATCATGATGTTCGGCCGTTGGTCCTCGGCCTGTGCGGCAGCCACCACCGGCAGTGCGGCAGTAGCGGACAACATAAGTTGTCTGGTTTTCTTAATGTTCATGATAGATGTTATTAATTGTGGTGTTATGTGTAATAGTTCAATTCAGATAAGCATAATTCAGGTTCAGGGCTACACGTATGAAATATTTTGTGTATCGTACAGTATATAAGGAAAATTATATCTGTGTTTTCAAAGATAGTGATTTTTCCCGATAAATCATTCATCCTGAGCCGAAAAGATGCTGAAAATGCCTTTTACGCGCCGCGCTGCGGATTCTATGATGATGTCCGGAGCATGATGCCGACGACCGGATGGGACGGTATGAAATCTTCGCGCGCGTTAAAATATATAATGTGTAGGCCGTTAATAGGAATAAATTTTGTAAGTTTGCAATAACACTAAACCAATAACAGCAATTTATGGAAAACGTCATAGAAGAAAGACTCGGACGCCTGCGTGAGGTGATGAGGCGCGAACACCTCGCCGCTTTCGTGTTTCCGAGTACCGACCCGCACGGCAGTGAGTATGTGCCGTCGCGCTGGGAGGGACGCAAATGGATATCGGGTTTCGACGGCTCGGCGGGACTTGCGGTGGTCACTATGGACGCCGCCGCGCTGTGGACCGACTCGCGCTATTTCCTGGCAGCCGAAGAACAGTTGCGCAATACGGAGTTCGTGCTTATGAAAGAAAAGGTGGAGGGCACGCCCACACCAGCCCGCTGGATTGCCTCGCAGCTGCAAGGCGCGGCATCGACAGAGATAGGCATCGACGGCATGAGCTGCAGTACGACAATGGCTGAGGCTCTCATAGCCGACCTGCGCAGGGCGGGAGGAATGACCGTGCGCACCAATCTCGATGTTCTTGAGGAGATATGGACCGACCGTCCGGCTGTGCCTGAGGGTGAGGTTTGCGTGCACGACATAAGGTATGCGGGCGAGACCCGTGCCGACAAGCTGCGCCGCATACGTGCCGCGCTGCGCGAGGTGCATGCCGACGGAATGCTCATGTCGGCACTCGACGACATTGCCTGGACACTCAACCTACGCGGTACCGACGTTCACTGCAACCCGGTGTTCGTGAGCTATCTGCTCATAGCGCAGGACAGGGCAACGCTGTTCATCAACCGTAAGAAACTCTCGCCGCAGATTGTCGGTGAGTTGAAGGCCGACGGTGTGACGATTGACGACTACGCCAACGTGGCGCGCGGACTGAAGAAATATCCCGAATACAACATCCTGATAGATCCCGACGAGACCAATTATGCGCTTTATAAGGTGGCCATGGCGCACAACGTGATAAGACACTCGTCGCCCGTGCCGGCCATGAAGGCCGTTAAGAACGCTGCCGAGACCGAAGGCTTCCGTCGCTCAATGATCCGCGACGGTGTGGCTCTGGTACGGTTCCTCATGTGGCTGAAGCCTGCCGTGGAGCGTGGCGGACAGACTGAGATCACCGTCAGCGAGCATTTGCGCGAGCTGCGCGCCGCCGACCCGATGTACAGAGACCTGTCGTTCGACACCATAGCCGGCTATCAGGAGCATGGCGCGATAGTGCATTATGAGGCCACTCCGGCGAGCGATGCCATGTTGAGGCCAGAGGGTCTGATACTCATTGACAGCGGTGCCCACTATGCCGACGGCACTACGGACATAACGCGCACCATAGCTCTCGGACCGGTGACCAACGAGCAGCGGCGTGTATATACGCTCGTGCTGAAGGGACACCTGCAGTTGCAGAACCTGAAGTTCCCATACGGAGCGTCAGGCACTCAGCTCGACGCCGCCGCACGAATGGCCATGTGGCGCGAGGGCATGAACTATCTGCACGGCACGGGCCACGGCGTGGGCTCCTATCTCAACGTGCACGAAGGCCCGCACCAGATACGCATGGAGTGGCGTCCGGCACCGCTCGTGCCCGGCATGACCGTAACCGACGAGCCCGGACTCTATCTGTCGGGACGCTTCGGCGTTAGGACTGAGAATATGCTGATGGTGAAAGACTATATGGAGACGGAGTTCGGACGTTTCCTTGAGTTCGAACCGCTCACGCTCTGTCCTATAGACAAGACACTGATAATCTCATCTATGCTTACAGACGAGGAACGGGCGTGGCTCGACGATTACCACCGCCGTGTTTACGAAAAGCTGGCTCCGCATCTCCAGCCCGACGAGTGTCGCTGGCTTGAGGAAGCCTGCTCACCGCTCTGAAAGTCACAGGGCGCAGACGCACACCGATATCCCGGATGCGTCCGCGCCCTGTTCATTTAAGGCTGCGTTTCACTACGGCAGGATTGCCCACGGCAAGCGAGTCGTCCGGAATGTCGTGCACAACCACCGAGCCAGCACCTATTATGCAGCGCTTGCCTATTGTCACGCCCGGACAAACTATGCACCCGCCGCCCAACCAAGTGTCCTCGCCGATGGTGATGGGATAGGCCGTCTCTTTCTCCTCGCGCCTTTCCACGTAGTCAATGGGGTGGTGGGGAGTATATAACTGGCACGCCGGTCCTATCTTCACGTTGTCGCCGATGCGTATCCACCCACCGTCGAGCATCACGCAGTTATAGTTTATGAATACGTTGCGTCCGATCACTATGCCGTTGCCGTGGTCGCAGTGGAACGGCGGGCACACGGCCGATGATTCAGGTATGCCCGGTATGAGCTCCTCTATTACGCTTCGGTAGTCGTCATCGTTTATAGTCATAGTCTGCAGACGCGCGCACAACTGCTTGGCATGCACCAGACTCTCGTATATCTCGCCCCTGTCGAAGCGGTACATCTCCCCGCTCCTCATCTTCTCGAATTCCGTTTTCATAGTCGTAAGATTAATTTGTTGTGGTACAAAGATAGTGAAAGGCGAGTGCAATAGCAAATGGAAAAACGAAGTTTTTACAGATTTGCTATTGCCGAGCCGCCTCCTATCTTATTGAAAGATAGCAAAAGGCGAGTGTAATGACAAAATAAAGAAACGAAGTTTTTACAGATTTGGCATTGCCGATCCGCATCCTGTCTTCTTCAAAGATAGCAAAAGGCGAGCGCAATGACAAAATAAAGAAACGAAGCTTTTACAGATTTGCTATTGCCGAGCCGTCTCCTGTCTTATTCAAAGATAGTGAAAGGTGAGTGCAATAGCAGATTTGAGAAACTATGTTTTTCAGAATTTGACATTGCCGAGCCACCTCCTATCTTCTTAAAAGATAGCAAAGGTCGAGCTCAATGACAAAATAAAGAACCACCGTTTTTTAAGTTTTGATATATCCAATCCGCCTCCTGTCTTATGAAGATATATCGAAAAACAATCGCCCCCACAAATCATATAAACCTTGTTCCCCCGAATTTATCCTTGCCGACCTCCCTCCTTTATAATCCCAATAATAGTATAAAGTTTGTTCAACAACAAAGCAGTAAACCACTGTTTTTTCTCAGTAGCCCCCCACTGAGTCTAATTCCAATAGACTGACTACGTTTCCGCACCCTAATAAACGCCATCCTCTTCTTCCCGAATGTCCCCAATATGCCCCACTTTCAAATTATAACCACATTTCGCTTTTTCCGTCTCAGTTTCCCACTATACCCCAAAAAATAAGCGCGTATTTGCGAGCCGACTCTCCATCGACCGCAAATATGCGAATTATGAGCACTTTACTTAATCCATTGAATAGCAATACTTTATATTCAAGAGCCATTTCCTCGCTTTGCAAAAAGCACCATTTCACCTTGCGAAATGGCCCATTTCAGGGGCCGAAAAGCACCATATCGCACCCTAATATGGGCTAAATAGCATCGCGAAATGGGCATTATCAGAACACAATATGTATTCTTCCGGACTACGTTATAGGGTATATCAATAGACATTACAGCCCGAACCGACCTCTATTACATCCTATTTAACATCCCTTCACATCTCTTTTGCGAAAATATTTTGTCAAAATTTAGTCAAGAAAAATTGTAAGTTGTCTTCCGCGTTTTCTTTAAAAACACTGATTTAGAGACATAAAAAGGTATCGAAAGAGTGCGTTGGTCTTATAATAATGTGAATTCGTAGAACTCACATTATTATAGTAAAAACAAAAGAATGATGACTATTTTAGAATATACATTGCATATTGATTATTACAAAATTGCATTTCTTCTATTTAATAGCTATATTTGTATAATATATCAATATTACTGCAATTTAGATGTAAATAATTAAATTATAATAAAGAAAAAACAATATGGCTAAGAAAATTGTGCAATCAGTAGAACCGAATATAGCTGATCTTGCAAACGGATGGCTTAAATCATATAAATTAGATTATAAATTAGAGCAAGAATCTTTAAATACTGAGATAGACCAAGCTCTCGATGAATATTTTTCCAAGAATGGTGGAAAAGGAGGTAATAGACCTGATGCAAAACTACTTCTACGTGCAAACGATGGTAAATACTATCCTATTTTAATTGAATACAAAGGATATAAAGATAAGTTGGTAAAGTTGGATAGCGAAGGCAACGTAGCAAATAAAACATCAAAAAATCGGCCTGATTTTAAGAATATCAATTCATATGCTGTGAATGGTGCCGTTCACTATTCTAATGCTGTGTTACATTACACAGGATATACTGATGTTATTGCAATTGGTGTTACTGGTTATAAAGAATCAGATGGCAAACTCATGCATTCAATAGGAGTTTATTATGTATCTAAAAGCAACTTTGGTATAGGCCAAAAAGTAGACGATTACACCGATTTATCTTTCCTAAAAAAAGAACATTTCTCCGCTTTTATTGAAAAAGTTAAACATTTGTCTCTTTCTCAATCAGAAATTGAAAGACTAAAAGAACGTAGGGAACAAGAGATAACGGCCAGTTTTGTAAAATTGAATAATGACATTTTCAAGAGTGAAAAAGGGCTTAGTGAAAATGATCGTGTTTATCTTGTTGCAGCCTCTATTATGGCTACTCTTGGTGATGTAGAACATAATGTTTATCCACTGACAAAAGCTGATTTAAAATCATCTGACGAAAGAAATAATACAGATGGAGATATTATGATCCGAAAAATCGAATCTTTTCTTGATGCAAAGAAACTGCCTAAAGATAAAAAAGGGTTGATTGTAAGAACCTTACAAAATACATTGACTACCGAGAATATCAATAAAGTAGAGAATGGAGAAAGTCAACTAAAACGTGTATTTATAAAAATAGTAGACGATTTGGGTATTTACTATAAAATAGGTTTGACAACAGATTTTACTGGAAAACTATTCAATGAAATGTATTCTTGGCTCGGCTTTACACAAGATCAGTTGAATGATGTTGTATTAACTCCTTCATATGTTGCAACGCTTTTATGCCGTTTGGCAAGAGTTAATAAGGATTCATTCGTATGGGATTTTGCTACTGGATCTGCAGGTCTTTTAGTCGCAGCCATGAATGAAATGCTGATTGATGCTAAAAATACAATTAAATCTCCTGAACAATTAGCTATCAAATCTGCTGAGATTAAGGCTAATCAATTACTCGGATTGGAAATTCTTTCCAATGTTTACTCAAGTTTCGGATTTAGACTTTGAGGTTGAATTTAT
>ULYR01060445.1_pt1 | contig 80881 bp, 58 predicted proteins | sample 1962341 | NCBI WGS metagenome assembly ULYR01 (sample SAMEA4835868, study PRJEB28245) | human gut metagenome | biome: gut microbiome; material: fecal sample | place: Denmark | collected 2008 | reverse complement strand
TTTAAATCGTTTACTTTCTTTTTTGTTAATTGAACCAACTGTCTGGTAGTTTCCAGCATGTCCGTGCAAGGAAAATCCCGGCAGTTTAGATACTAAACGCTTTTTGTTGAGAGCTGGATTATGAAAGCTGAATATAATCTACGCAACTTGTCGCATCCAACATTCCACCAACTCTTAACGTTTACTGAACTGGAATCTACGACGTGCTTTTGGACGTCCTGGTTTCTTACGTTCAACGGCACGCGGATCACGAGTCATGAAGCCTTCAGCACGCAATGCCTTCTTATCTTCTGGATTAATTTTTACCAAAGCACGAGCGATAGCCAAGCGAAGAGCCTGAGACTGGCCAGTGAAACCACCACCGCACAAGTTAACTTTGATATCATATTTTTCAGCAACCTGAAGAGTTGTCAACGGCTGCTTAACAACATACTGTAGAATACTTGATGGAAAGTACTGTGCAAGGTCTCTCTTGTTAATAGTAATCTTTCCTGTACCTTCGCTAACGAAAACGCGAGCAATTGCGCTTTTACGTCTGCCTAATGCATTTACTACTTCCATTCTTTATTATTTAAGTGAGTTAATATCAATTGCTTTCGGAGTCTGAGCTTCGTGTTTGTGTTCAGAGCCTTCGTATACGTAAAGATTGCTCAGCAACTTTGCGCCCAAACGGTTCTTCGGAAGCATACCCTTCACTACTTTCTTCATCAATCTCTCTGCACCGTTAGGCTTAGCCATCAAACGAGCAGGAGTAATTTCGCGCTGACCACCAGGATAGCCTGTGTAGCTCAGGTAAACCTTGTCATTCCACTTGTTACCTGTAAATTTAACTTTGTCTGCATTGATGATGATAACGTTATCACCGCAGTCTACGTGAGGAGTAAAGTTTGGTTTGTACTTACCTCTCAACAGTTTCGCAACTTTAGCACCGAGACGGCCTACAACCTGATCGGTAGCATCAACAACGACCCATTCTTTGTTCGCTGTTTCCTTGTTTGCAGAAATGGTCTTGTAACTTAAAGTATCCACTCTTAATTCTTTTTTTAAATGTTAACTACTAAAAAACAATTTCCGTTTGCCCTACTCATCCCGGACAAAGATTTATAAAGCATTCAGAATTAAACTTTTATCACTATTTGATAATAATCGGCTTGCAAAGGTACGGCTTTTATCCGAACTGACAAAGGTTTTAAGTTTTTTTTTCTACTGCATGACACTGTGTGTCAACGCACAATATTTTCGGGATACTTAGAAGGCATATCTACTCGTTTCCAAGTTTCATAGCACCATGAGTCTATTCTGTTTCCATCAATGTCGTCTTTAAGGAAATATTTCAATACCATAACCTTATTTTGATCTTTCAACGTATAATGAAGCACGTTTTTCTGATTATTGAGCTGAGGTAAATGGATATTCTTCTCGACATTTTCAGTGTAAGTACTGTCTGAATCAATAGTATACGTTCCGTAACCAATGACAATAGCGCCAGTAGGCATCATTACCACATTAGAGAATCTACCGTCGTCCGACAATATTTTTAAGGTATTACCAGTCTTCAGTTCACCGGGAATGCCGGGCTGACTAGAACGATAAAAGCACATTTGCCAAATGCCACTTAGGGTAAAAGGCACTTTTTCTTGAACACTCTGAGCTGCTACCTGAAATGTACCGGCTACAGCTAATACCATAGCGAATAACAAAGAACGTGATTTCATAATCTATGATTTTTAAAGTAAAACAAATACAATAGATAACACTACAAATATAACAATTCGGATTTAATTACCTATCTGTTTATCAGGATTTATATTCCAAAAACAACAAATATCTACAATTAATAAGGCGGTTACTACAAACCAACAAATAAAAACCCTACTTCACTCGCCAGCAATACAGAAAAAATCAGTAGTTTTGGCCTACTAAAAAAACACGCTATGAAAACAATAAACATAAATAGACTATGCTTTCTGCTGATCATCTGGATATGCAGTTCACTGCTATCTATCGCACAAAACCCAAGACGCTTATTAGTAGAAAAGATACATGGGACATCTTCGGCAAAAGCAGTCCCTGCGCTACTCGATAAAGAAGGAGTGAAATGGCATTCCATATCTGTAGCGAACTGGCCATCTTATCCGTACAAACCAGACGTACAATTCAGAATAGCCCACACAGGCAAGAGCATCCTTCTCCAATATAAGGTAAAAGAAGACGGGATACGCGCCATGACAGGCAAAGACTTCGGACCGGTATGGAGGGATTCTTGCGTTGAGTTTTTCGTCGCTCCTGACGGAGACAGTTGTTATTATAACATAGAATGTAACTGCATAGGTTATATACTAATAGAATACGGCCCTGCCGACAAACGTTCACGAGCAGAGCAAAAGGTAGCTAATATGATAAAACGATGGAGTTCTTTAGGTCACAGTGTATTCGACACAAGAAAAGAAGAGACAGAATGGACGGCTAGCTTCATCATTCCGGCAAAAGCATTATTTAAGCATAACATAAAAAAACTGGATGGCAGAAAAATGCGCGGAAACTTCTATAAATGCGGCAACCAATTACCTAAACCGCATTTCCTGTCGTGGAATCCGATACTTACAGACAAAGTACAATTTCATTGCCCCGAATTCTTCGGAGAGTTAGATTTCGAATAAAACCTTTTCCTCTTGCGAAAGGAACCAATTCCTCTTGCGAAAGGAAACGATTCCTTATAAGAAAGGATTTTGCACTTATTGCGAATGATAAAAAATAAGTCCCAGACACACATCACTACCATTGCGTCTGAGACTCTTTTATTTATTAAATAATATGCTGATTCTTCAACTCTTCGGCTACAGATTCCAATTCGGCATACCAATCTTCACCGAACTTACGAATGAGAGGAGTCTTAAGAAATTTATAAACCGGAAGGTTTTCTTTCTGTCCAAGCAATACAGCCGCTTTACAAACATCCCATCTGTGATAACTCACCGACTTATAAGGACCGTAATCGCCAACTCGTATAGGATACAGATGACATGACACCGGTTTATAGAAATTACAACGTCCTTCGCGATAAGCCTTTTCGATGGCACAATAGCAATAGCCACGCTCGTCATAGCAAGTAAAGACGCAGTCTTTTCCGTTTACAATAGACGTTACCAAATCACCGTCTTGGTCTGTATAAACCACACCTTGTTTATCTATAACGGCACGCGCTTCGGGCGACAAGTCATCCCACACTACCGGAAGCACCTCTTCTAGTTTCTCTACCTCATCAAGCTCTACCGGTGCTCCGGCATCGCCTTCTATACAACACTCCCCTTTACAGGCATCAAGATTGCAAAGAAACTTCTCGCGAAACACATCTAAACTTATTACTACATCGTCAATCTGAACCATATACGTTGTGCTTTATGTTAATTATTAGTTGTAAAAAGAAAAAATAATCCCGCTTTTCCTTACCTAAATACAGGCTTGGCAAAGCGGGACTACTATATCAAGTCGATATTAGTCGATAATCAAATCGTGACCTGTCATATCTGCCGGTTGGCTCATGCCCATAATGTGCAAGATAGACGGTGCAACGTCTGCCAACACACCGTTTTCAACCTTAGCTTTCTGGTTCTTTGTTACGTAAACAAAAGGAACAGGATTCAAAGAGTGAGCAGTGTTAGGAGTACCGTCTGCGTTCAATGCATGATCTGCATTACCGTGGTCGGCGATGATGATAACTTCATAATCGTTAGCCTTAGCAGCTTCTACCGTATCTTTCACGCAGTTATCGATAGCAACCACAGCCTTTTCTATAGCTTCGTAGACACCAGTGTGTCCTACCATGTCACCGTTAGCATAGTTAACAACGATGAAATCGTATTTCTGAGTTTCGATAGCAGCAACCAATTTGTCTTTTACTTCGTATGCGCTCATTTCCGGCTTCAAGTCGTAAGTAGCAACCTTCGGGCTCGGAACCAAGATACGGTCTTCGTTTTCGTACGGAGTTTCACGTCCACCGTTAAAGAAGAATGTTACGTGAGCATATTTTTCTGTTTCTGCAATGTGCAACTGAGTCTTACCGTTGTTAGCAAGGTATTCGCCCAATGTATTCTGCACGTTTTCTTTCGGGAAGATAACATGAACACCCTTGAATGAAGCATCATACGGAGTCATACAGTAATACTGCAATCCCGGAATAGTCTTCATTCCTTCTTCCGGCATATCCTGCTGAGTCAATACTACAGTCAATTCTTTAGCACGGTCGTTACGGTAGTTGAAGAAGATAACTACATCACCTTCCTTGATAGTACCGTCTACGTTTGCATTAACGATAGGCTTGATAAACTCATCGGTTACGCCTTCGTCGTAAGATTCCTGCATAGCCTGCACCATATCAGTAGCCTTCTTACCAATGCCGTTAACCAACAAATCGTATGCTTCTTTAACGCGATTCCAACGTTTGTCACGGTCCATAGCGTAGAAACGACCTACGATAGAAGCGATAACACCTGCGCTCTGTGCACAATGTGAAGTCAATTGTTCGATGAATCCCTTACCGCTCTTCGGGTCTGTATCACGACCGTCCATAAAGCAGTGGATGTATGTCTTATCTAATCCGTATTCTTTAGCGATATCGCAAAGTTTAAACAAATGATCGAGTGAAGAGTGCACACCACCGTTAGAAGTCAAGCCCATAAAGTGGATGCCTTTTCCATGCTCTTTCGCATATGAGAAAGCTGAAACGATTTCCTTGTTCTTCAAGATGCTGCCATCAGCACATGCACGGTTAATCTTAACCAAGTCCTGATAAACGATTCTTCCGGCACCGATATTAAGGTGACCTACTTCTGAGTTACCCATCTGTCCGTCGGGCAAACCTACATTTTCTCCGCTGGCCTGCAACTGAGAATGCGGATAAGTAGCCAACAAGTTATCCCAATATGGAGTGGGAGTTTCAAAGATTACGTCGTCTTTCTTGTGGTCACCAATACCCCAACCATCAAGAATCATCAAAAGAGCTTTCTTTGCCATAATAAATTATTTTGTTTAAAGTTGTTTTATATTCAATCTTTATTCGCCGCAAAATTACAAAATATCTGGTGCCACAACGAGTTTTTCACTATTTTTATAGCGATGACTCAGCCTTTGCCTGTATATCCTGCAATACTAGTCCGGCAATAGTAAAACCAAAAATGGCTGTGATATGCGCAAGGCTTCCGTTTATCTGTGCCTTTGTAGCATTCCAGTCATGATTAACCAAATCCGGGTCACCCGGTCCGCCTTTTTCTTTTGAGCTAAGGTTAGCATCTATCTCCGCCGAATTGTCTATTCCTTTATTCTTCAAAAGTTCCTCGCTATAAACACATTTGAACTTTTTTTTCGGGAACAAGTGCTGTTTCTTGAACTTACGGCGCAACGCCGCACCAAGCGGACAGCCTTTCACTTTCCAGAATTCGGCTACCGCTATCTTGGTAGGGTCCATTTTCAGAGCCGCACCCATTGATGAAAAGAACACGGCATCAGTTTCGCAAGCATTGCGGATAAGCAACGCCTTATTTTCGAGGCTATCAATGGCATCTATAATATAGTCGTAGGTTTCAATATGAAATTCGTCGGCAGTCTCGGCTGAATAAATCTTCTGCAATGCGGTAATCTCGGCAGACGGATTAATAGAGAGCAAGCGTTGCTTCAACGCATCGACCTTTACCTGTCCTACCGTTTCGGTAGTAGCCATCAACTGCCTATTTACATTCGACACACAGATACGGTCCGAGTCTACAATAGTCAGTTTACGAACTCCTGTACGTATCAAACACTCCGCGCACCAACTGCCTACGCCTCCCACTCCGAATAATATGACTCTTTTTGTAGCCATTACATCCATCACATTACGCCCCAAGAGTAACTCTGAGCGTGCAAATATTCCTTGTTCTATTGCCATGTTGTTTTCTATAAATTACGCGTCGCAAAGTTACACCATTTTCCGAAAACGCATGTAACAAAAGTCCTTACCAACCGAAATTCACACAAAAAACGGCTTGCCTATCGCCTTTATAAAAGAGGGCAATAGACAAACCGTATATTTCAAGAAGCTCTATTCAGAGCCGGCAGATACTTTTTACAATCCGTGAATAGTCTTGAGGAGCTGATCGCCCATACCAATAGTATATCCGTGCTGTTCGAATACTACACGGTTGAATGTATCGGCAATGATGAACAACGGAAGCTGAGTATTAGGAGCCAACTTCATAGCTGTCAAAATCTGATTACGGATAGAACCGTCGCGGTCGATACCGAATACTACATTAGACGGTAATCCAGCAATCGGAGACTTCTGATACTTAGCATACGCATCGGCATCGGTAAACAAGAATATCATCTTGCGTCCCCATTTCTCAAGTTCGGCAGCCTTCTGAGCCACGTCTTTCAGCGCATGGTTGGTAGGTTCTTGATTTACTCCGAGTACGGCAATACAGAAATATCCACGTCCGGTAGTAGAAAGAACAGAAACATCCTGTCCGCTCTCTACGTTAGTATAGATAGATTCTGAGTTGAAGCTACCTATTACAGATATCTTTTCAGCATTATCGCGCATTACCAGCTGAGTTTCTGTGAGTTCATCCTTATTAATATTAAAGAATGAAACATTTGCCAATACACTACCGTCGGCCATACGGCTACCTGTTACCATCATATAATATCCTACCGGCAATGAAGACGGATTCTTGAAGAGAGCGCTCCATTTTTCGAAGTCAGAATATCCCAGTAAGTCAAACGAGCCCTTAGACTGATTGAACATTGACAATGAGAAATGACGGAAGTATTCTGGATCGTCCAATCTAGGCAATGCCACGTAGTCGAGTTTCAATTTTCCGGTAACTACTGATTCTGATGTACCCGACTTGAAATCGGCTACAACCTCGTCATTACCTTTCTTATATAATACAGTACCTGTTACATGGTCTATACGAGCAGGAATATTAAGAGAACGAGCGATAGATACGAAGAAGATATTAAGCGAACGGCTGTCGCAGATACGGCTCTTCCATACACCAACAGGAGAAATAGTAGTACCTACTGTACAAAGTTCATCGTGCATAGTAAGGTTGGTACGGCACCATTCAACCAACTTTTGAGGATCGGCACGGAAAGCCTCAGCATCGGTCTGAGCAACTTCCTTCTGGAAATAAGCACGATAAGGAATAAGCATTTCATTAGAAACGCGCGGAGCCAAGATCCATTCCACGTCAGCATCAGGAGCTGTGTTATACAAATGATCGTCAAGAACCTCTACAGGTATATCACGATAGTCTTTTTCAGCAAGAGTTTCGAGCAGTTGCAAAGCACGTTCTTTCATGTTCTTTTCGGCAGCCTTCTGCAAGAAGTCGAACAAAGACTGATAGTTTCCGCGTGAAGCTACTATATAACGTTCTACTTTCTTAACGTCGTATCCATTCTTTCCGGCAAAAGCCTTGATAGCGTCTGCCTGAGGGAATGTAGCAATATACGCATGACGGATAGAGTCTTCAATATTAAAACGGCGGTCATTTTCAGCACGCTGTTCGGGAGTTACCTCCGGAGTATTCGGCTTTTCTGCAGGAGGAACGATATCAACAGGGAAAGAAAACTCCTCGCCTACCCTATGCGACAAAGCGATTTTCACGTCCTTATCTTTACCAAACGATACACGGCTAATACCAAAATTATCGTCCTTAGTAGCAACAACTACCATGTCTCCCAATCCTGCCGACAAGCGTGCCTTACCGTCTTCGGCTGTATTCTGTGTAGATACGGTATAGAATTCAGCGTAATTATAGATACCGAAACGAACATTTGCACCCTGTACAGGCTTACCAGCTTCGTCTACAGCAGTAACTTCTACAGAAGCATTATCCGCATAGTTAGATATCACATTGATTTCAGTATAGTTGGCAGATGTACGCATCACTTCTTCCGGACCTTCGTAATAACCGAACACCTTAGTGTGCATCAACATGCCTCGGCTTGCAGGAGCGTTAAACCATCCTAAGTTCAACACGGGTTCTGGTTCGCAAGCTCCTAAGAAATACCATTTACCATCTACCCAAGCTTCAACCCAAGCGTGGTTATCGTCAGTATGAGCCCAACGCGGAGTGTATACCTGACGAGCAGGAATACCTACCGAGCGCAAAGCGGCTACCAAGAAAGTAGATTCTTCACCGCAGCGGCCGTAGGCTGTACGCACTGTAGCAAGCGGAGAACTGGTACGCGAATCCGAAGGTTGGTAATTGGCTTTTTCATGACACCAGTGGTTAACTTCGAGCACCGCGTCGTACATAGACAAATTCTTTATTCTATCTATCAACTCATCATGAAACACCATGCGAGAGCGGTCAAGGTTTTCATTGTTTACACGAATCGGAAGTACGAAATGACGGAACACGTCTTCGGGCATCGTTTTTCCCCATGTAGTTTCCTTACGAGTAGCATAGGCGCTACGCACATTCTCCAGATAGAAATCGCCATCATAGTCTGTAATATCGCCTACAGGCATATAAGCATACAAGAATGTCAATGCTTCGCGTTCATCAGACGATAAGTCATTACGCTGAAAAACCTTAAAGAAATCACCCGAAGAAAAGCATTCCTGCTTCTTCTGAAAATCGGCTTCTACCCTCTTGTTAAAAGAAGAATCGGTACAACTTACCGAAACGAGAGCAAACAACAAGCCCAAGAGAAATGAAAAAGATTTGTTCATAAGATTATGTGTTTTTTATTGATTAGAAATCATATATAATCAGTTGCAAAGATAAAACAAAAACAATATTTACCACATTTACTACATAAAAAGTGCATATTTTACGCCATCTATCACTTAGGAATAGAACCAAAAAACATTTAATCTCATACACTAAGCGTTAAATGGCGCATTGCATTACAAAAACTTTGCGATAATCCGATTGCGGATACATACATATTTTAAAAAACATAAAAACGCATACCGATTGATTTTATATTCCTACATTTGCAGTACTAATTCAAACTTCGATTATGGCAATAAATTCTCGTCAGGAACAAACTCAGGCCCAGCAACAACTACAAACATTGTCGCCACAACAAATCATGGCGATAAAGTTATTGGAACTACCCACCGTAGAGCTGGAAGAACGCGTACACTCCGAACTACTTGACAATCCGGCACTAGAAGAAGGCAGAGAACCGAGCGATACAGACGACTGCCACGCTGATGACGCTGACAGCTACAACACTACCGACGAAGACGGCGAGCCGAATACCGATAACGCTGAAGACTTGTCATTGGGAGACTACCGTAACGAAGACGACATCCCCGACTACAAACTTCAAGAGAATAATTATTCTAAAGACGACCAACCGGAAGATATTCCGTTCTCTGATAATATATCATTCTACGAAACATTGAAAGAACAGCTCGATATGCAAGAGCTTTCGCCCAAAGAAAAGGAATTGGGAGAATACCTCATAGGCTCGCTCGACGACGACGGTCTGTTACGCAAACCATTGGATGCGATAGCTGATGAGCTCGCTATTTATCAAGGTGTAGAAACCACTCCCGAAGAATTGGAACGAGTTCTTACCGTAATACAAGATTTCGACCCAGCCGGCATAGGTGCCCGCAGTCTGCAAGAATGTCTGTTACTGCAAATAAAACGAAAAGAAGACTCGCCCGTAAAGCAGGCAGAATACGATATCATCAGTAAATGCTGCGATGAGTTCACAAAAAAGAACAAAGAGAAAATAATGCAAAAGTTAGGCCTCAGCGAACAGCAATATACTGAAGCTGTAACTGAGTTGACTAAGCTGAATCCACGTCCGGGAAGCTCGCTAGGAGAAACTATCGGAAAGAATCTTCAGCAAATCATACCAGACTTTATAGTGGACACAGACGACGACGGCACCATCACGCTAAGCCTGAACAGCAGAAATGTACCAGAGCTTAGACTAAGCCGCGAATTTACAGAGATGCTTGACGAGCATACTCGCAATAAGGCCAACCAAAGCAAGGAGTCGAAAGATACCATGCTGTTCTTAAAGCAGAAAGTAGATGCTGCACAAGGTTTCATCAACGCCATAAAGCAGCGTCAGCAAACACTGACTACCACCATGCAGGCCATCATCGACCTACAGCGTCCATTCTTTGAAGAAGGCGACGAGTCGTTGCTGCGCCCAATGATTCTGAAAGACGTGGCAGAACGTACTGGCCTCGACATATCTACCATATCAAGAGTAAGCAACAGTAAATATGTACAGACCAACTACGGCATCTATCCACTGAAGTTCTTCTTCAGCGACGGATATACCACCGAAAGCGGTGAAGAGCTGTCTGTCCGCGAGATAAAGCGTATACTAAAGGAGTGCATAAACAGCGAAGATAAAAACAAGCCATACACAGACGATGAACTGGCCGACATACTAAAAGACAAAGGATATCCTATAGCTCGCCGCACCGTAGCCAAGTATCGCCAACAACTGAACATACCCGTAGCAAGATTAAGAAGATAAAACGATATATACATATATATTATGGAAGAAACCAATATTCCCGACCAGCTGACATATCACGAACACAAGCCCGACCGTGGTGATACTCCAAAAAGCCCTTTATATACAGGGGCTCGTATCCTCTCGGCCATATTCACCCCATTCATGCTTCCGTTCGTGGCCTTCTTGTTGCTATTCTGTTTCACGTATCTGCGAATGCTACCCATGCAATACAAGATAACCGTATTAGTCATGGTGTACTGTTTCACGATATTTCTGCCCATGCTGGCCATCTATCTTCTTCATAAAATAAACGGATGGCCACTGCATGCATTGCGCATCCGCGAAAATCGCTTCATCCCTTACGGGCTAACCATACTAAGTTATGTGGGTTGCCTTATCACCATGTTCCGCATTCACCTGCCCCGCTACATGAGCGGCATAATAGTAGCCACCCTGCTGTGCATGGTAATCTGTACGGTGGTTAACCTGAAATGGAAAATCAGCACCCATATGGCCAGCATCGGAATGATGGTAGGCGGAATGCTGTCTTTCAGCTTCATATTCCAGTTTAATCCTACCTGGTGGCTCTGCATATTCATTTTATTGGCAGGAACGCTTGGTTCGGCACGAATCATACTCCGTCAGCACACATTATATGAAGTAGGCGGAGGATTTGCCGTCGGTTTATTTTGTGGAGTCATCGGAATTTTGTTTATTTGAAAATTATATTGTTCTATAATAAATTACTAACCTATTAAATACTAAAATTATGAATTTCCCAACTAACGTAAAGTACACTAGCGAACATGAATGGATCCGTATCGAAAATGATGAAGCAATTGTCGGTATCACCGATTATGCACAAGACCAACTTGGCGATATCGTTTTCGTAGATGTTACTACAGAAGGCGAGACTCTAGAACAAGGTGAAGTATTCGGAACCATTGAAGTCGTTAAAACAGTATCCGACCTCTTCTTGCCGATTGGCGGCGAAATAGTAGAAGTGAACCCGGAACTGGAAGAGCATCCTGAGCTGGTTAACAAAGACCCATACGGAGAAGGCTGGATTATCCGCATTAAGCCTACCGACGCTTCTCAGATGGATGAACTACTGGATGCCGAAGCATACAAGAAGATCATTAACGAGTAATATAATAACAAATGAAACCAATTGTAAGTATCATCATGGGCAGCACTTCCGACCTTCCAGTTATGGAAAAGGCCGCTAAACTGCTCGACGAAATGCAAGTACCTTTCGAAATGAACGCCTTATCGGCTCATCGCACTCCTGCAGAAGTTGAAAAATTCTCTCAGGAAGCTGCCGGACGTGGACTGAAAGTTATCATAGCAGCCGCAGGCATGGCGGCAGCTCTGCCAGGCGTAATAGCAGCCAACACTACACTACCGGTTATTGGCGTACCTATTAAAGGTTCTGTGCTCGACGGCATGGACGCACTTTATTCTATCATACAGATGCCTCCCGGAATTCCGGTTGCCACTGTAGCTATTAACGGTGCGATGAACGCAGCTATATTGGCTGTTGAAATCTTGGCATTGTCCGACGAAAATCTTGCAGCCAAAGCCGTTGCTTACAAGGAAAGTTTGAAAAACAAGATAGTAAAGGCCAACGAAGAGCTGAAAGAAGTGAAATATACTTATAAGACAAACTAATTTAATGAATTACTTCAATTATTCACGCCGAGAGGCAACTGAAGTATATGTTGGTGCCACTCCTATGGGTGGCACTAATCCTATACGCATACAGAGTATGACAAATACTCCTACTGTCGACACTGATGCATGTGTAGCTCAGGCAATACGCATTATTGATGCCGGAGGTGAATATGTGCGCCTTACAACGCAAGGAGTAAGAGAAGCGGAAAACCTTAAGAACATCAATATAGGTCTGCGCTCGCAAGGATATAACACTCCTCTCATAGCCGACGTGCATTTCAACCCGAAAGTGGCCGACGTAGCTGCGCTCTATGCCGAAGGGGTACGAATCAACCCGGGAAACTATGTAGACGCTGCACGTACTTTCAAGAAGTTAGAGTATACCGACGAAGAATACGCTAAGGAAATACAGAAGATACGCGACCGCTTTGTTCCGTTCTTGAATATCTGCAAAGAGAATCATACGGCTATACGAATAGGTGTAAACCACGGATCACTGTCCGACCGCATCATGTCGCGCTACGGAGATACGCCCGAAGGCATGGTAGAATCGTGCATGGAGTTTCTACGCATCTGCGTTAACGAACATTTCTTTAACGTAGCCATCTCTATCAAGGCATCGAACACCGTAGTTATGGTTAGAACCGTACGCTTGCTGGTAGAGCAGATGGAGAAAGAAGATATGGCTTTTCCGTTGCACTTGGGAGTAACCGAAGCCGGCGACGGAGAAGACGGCCGAATCAAATCAGCATTAGGTATAGGTGCTCTGTTGGCTGATGGCATAGGAGACACGATTCGTGTATCGTTAAGCGAAGCACCAGAAGCAGAAATACCCGTAGCACGAAAATTAGTAGATTATGTAACTCGTAAGGAAGGACACATGTACATTCCGGCTACCGAAGCGCCCTGCTTCGACTATGTACACCCGTCAAGACGAGAAACACTAGCGGTAGAAAATATCGGTGGAGACCAAGTGCCGGTAGTGATAAGCGCACGCCTCAACGATAATATGGAAACCGACAGCCAGTTCTGTCCTGACTATATCTATACCGGACAAAAGTTACCTGCCGAACGTAAGGACAACATAAAATACATAGTAGACGCAGCGCAATGGGATGGCAGCGATAATCTTTATCCTGCTTTCAACTACAAGCAACTTATTGAACTTCACGCCTGCCCTGCTCCTGTAAAATTCCTCTTCATTAACTATTTAGGCTTGAACGAAGAGGCGATAGCTTGCCTACACATGCATCCGGAAGTGGTACTTGTGGCACAAAGCAACCATCAAAACCGATTGGGTGAATTCCGCGGCATAGCGCATCAATTGATAAATGCGGGACTGAAGAATCCGATTGTTTTCTTCCAGTTCTATCAGGAAACAGAAAAAGAAGATTTGCAGATTAAAGCGGCCGCCGATATGGGTGCGTTATTATTCGACGAACTGTGCGACGGTATCTTGCTATACAATCATGGCGAATCTATCCCCGATACTAAAGTCGATGAAACCGCTTTCGGTATTCTACAAGCCGGAAGAGCCAGAACTTCGAAGACTGAATACATATCTTGCCCCGGATGCGGACGTACATTATATAATTTGGAATCGACCATAGCTCGTATCAAAGCAGCCACGTCACATCTTAAAGGACTGAAGATAGGAATTATGGGATGTATCGTAAACGGACCGGGTGAAATGGCGGATGCCGACTACGGATATGTAGGTGCCGGACGAGGAAAGATAAGCCTCTACAAGAAGAAAGAATGTATTGAAAAGAACATACCCGAAGAACATGCAGTGGAGAAACTCATCGAACTAATTAAGGAGAATGGTGACTTCATTGAAAGATAATTGTTAAAGAAAGATAAAATACCAGGGTGCTTGTCCCCCTTTTCGGGGGTCTAAGTGTTCTTATTATTAGAAATATTAATTTCTCTCTTAAATAATTTGCGTTTAATACAACAGCCTGTCGTAGTGATTACGATGGGCTGTCTTTGTTTTCTTCCCATTTTTTCGCTATGTTTGCCAACGTACAAATAATCTAAAACGCAGAAAATCGTATGAAAACATTAAAGCAAGCAGCATTAGCATTGCTCTTCGTGCCATTCATGTCATGTGGAGGCGGAGCACAAAAATCAACTGATTCGGCCAACGAACAATCTCAGACCAATAAAAATCAAACAATAGAAACTATCATGTCGCGACGCAGCATCCGTCAGTATAAGCCGCAAGCTGTGGACAGAGACACTATGCAGACCATTGTGGAATGTGGTATCAATGCGCCCAACGGCATGAATAAACAATCGTGGGCTATACGCGTGGTAGATAATCCCGAATATATCAACGGAATTACAGAAGTATTTAAGAAAAAGAATCAAGACCGAATAGCCAACGATCCGAATTTCAAGAACATGTTCAGAAACGCTCCTACCGTGGTATTCATCGCCAACGACCCATCGTACGAATTGTCACAGATAGACTGCGGACTCTTAGGCGAGAACATGATACTGGCTGCCCAATCAATGGGTATCGGCTCTTGCTGTTTAGGCAGCCCCATCCGATTTATGCTTACAGAGCCAGAAGCAGCCGAATACGTTAAACGCTTGGAATTACCCGAAGGATATAACCTGCTCTATTGCATCGCCTTCGGTCATCCTGACGAATCGCCGGAAGCCAAACCGCGCGACACTTCTAAAATTAAATTCATAGATTGATAAAAAGTTGACAGCATAAGAAATAAAAGTCAACCGATAAGCAAGAAAACTATAAATCCAGCCTAGAGATGTATATCTTTAACCTAAAGACGTATATCTCTAGGCTAAGTTTATACATCTTTAGGCTAAAGATAGAGAATTTCATAAAATGCCACGAAGTTTTATACGCAAGCTTTATAAGAATAACAGTTTTATCATTGCATAACACAAATCATCTTCAAAGCTATACTACAGACAAAGATTCTTTTTCCCTTTTCTTAGAAAAACAATATCTTTGCATCAGTATCAGAAAACAACATAAGTTACAATCAGAATGATATAATATCCGGCATAAACCATAAAGACAAGAAAGCATGGAATATGGTATACAGCCAATTTTATGCCGCATTGTGTGCTTATGTTGCCAAAATGATTCCTGAATCTGAAGCAGTAGAAGACCTTGTGCAAGACGTATTTATATCCATCTGGGAAAAAGGGAACACTTTTCAAACCATACAAGAGCTAACACACTATATGTATAGGGCTTGCTATAACAATACACTAATATATATACGAAACAACCAGATTCACGACACCATTCTCAACATCATAGGAAAAGAACTGAATGAAGAGGATGAAGAAACTATATATGCACAAACTGTAAAAGAAGAAATAATACGCCAACTGTATCTGAATATAGAACAACTCCCCACAGAACAACGCCGCATCATGCTCCTACGAATAGAGGGACACTCATGGGAAGAAATAGCTCAAATGTTAGGAGTCAGCTTAAACACCATAAAAACACAAAAAAGCAGAAGCTACAAATATCTACGAAGCAAATTAGAAGGTTCATCATTCCTCGTCCTTTTTTATATTTTATTTTAAAATAAAGATTAAAAAGGCCATCATTGGTGACAGCCAAAGCACGCATATTACATTTTCCGCATACATATACCAAAAACAAACAGATTTCCCTTATTTATATCACAATTGAAATATTTTCGCAATTTTCCATTTCTTTTTGTCACCCATATTATTATGATATGTATTATAATAAGAAAGCATTTTTAACAGCTATCTGTTAAAAGGCACTAAAAAATGGGTAAGCAAAGAAACATAAGTGACGATGCAGAATTGATAAGGAAACATCTTCTGAACGAAATGAGCGCAGAAGAGCAGGAAAAGCTTGATAGCAGAATAAAAGAATGTCCTGCTTTATGCAACATTATCAATGAACTGCAACAACACGACACAGTAAAAGAAGAAATAGAGAAACTGCGTAAATACTCGGTCGAAAGTGCCTATGAGGGATTCTTACGCCATATTAACGAAAAAAGGAGTAAGCCACGTTTCTCTTTTTCGAAATACATAAAGTATGCAGCAGCGGTTGTTATCATTCTTATAGCAGGAACAGCTATATACACTTCGGATGTTTTATATAAGCCTGCGCAAAAAGTCGCTATCATACAGCCCGGCACCTCGCAGGCTAAGCTGACATTGTCTGACGGTCGCATCGTAAACATCAAAGAAACAGCCATCAATGTAAAGACAGACGGAATAACCGCACACTATAAAAAAGGTGTACTGTCATACGTACCTCAAGACACTTTATCCCCTTCTCAAATTGAAGCTGAAGATTTACAGGACGCTCCGAATGAACTTGCCACTCCAAATGGAGGTGAAAACACAGTAATATTGGCCGACGGTACTACAGTATGCCTTAACGCCGGTTCTAAACTACTCTTCCCAATACGATTCTTGGGCAAACAACGAATTGTTTATCTTGAAGGTGAAGGATACTTCAATGTAACTCCTGATGCGACACGCCCCTTTATAGTACAGACTCGTTTAGGCGAAACAGAAGTGCTTGGCACTACATTCAACGTTTCGGCTTATCCAGAAAGCACTACTTGCCTTACCACATTGGTACACGGAAAGGTTCGCTGCAAATCTCAAGACGGAAGCGAGCTGATACTTCATCCCGGTGAACAAGCTATAACAACCGAGAAAGGATTAACCGGACGTACCGTCGACATAGAAGAATACACAGGGTGGACCAAAGGACTTTATACATTCAAGAATCGTCCGCTTGGCGATATCATGAACACCTTTAGCCGATGGTATAATATAGAAATAACATTCGACAGTCCTGCGATACGTGATATTACTTTCAGCGGAAACGTAAAGCGATATGAAAGTCTGAACGCTTTCCTCAATGCATTGGAGCTGACTGGAAAGATAAACTTCAGGATAGAAAACGGGAAAGTAAGAATAGGACTACCTGTTGAAGAAACGAAATAAATACAACAAACGAGAGAATATACATTGATTATTTATTAATTATTAAAGTTTATGAGAGAAAAACGATGGTTGCTGACTGTAGCTGTAGTATTATGCTACGCCATACAGCTATGCGCGTTACCGTCAAAAGACAAAACGGTAACATTGAATCTGAATGGAGTCTCAATTGAGAACTTTTTGGATGCAGTAAAAAAACAAACAGGAGCCAACATGCTCTACAGTGCAGACATGTTTAAAGGTACACGTTCTGTTACTGTAAAAGCAAATGGAGAGAAATGGGAAAGTGTATTGAAGCGTGTGCTTACTGAGCACGGTTTCGATTATGTAATTAAAGACGGCATTGTGGTAATGCGTAAGCTACAGCATTCTACAGAAAACGGTGCACATAAAATCAGAGGTACAGTAGTAGACCAGAAAGGTGATGCTATACCCGGCGCTAACATCTACGTTGTTGGCAATTCAACTATGGGTGTCTCTACCGGTATGGACGGTACCTTCAGCATATCTGTTCCGGCAGGGAAAAACCAGTTGCAAGTTTCCTTCATCGGTATGAAGACGCAAACCGTACGCCTCAATAAAACAAAACAATATTATAAAATAATCCTCGAAGAAGACTCAAAGAGTCTGGAAGACGTAGTTGTAACAGGATATTTCCAACGAAAGAAAATTAGTCAGACAGGTGCCGAAGTAGTAGTAGGAGGCGAAGAAATTGCCAAAGTAGGTTCACTTAACCTGCTACAAGCCATCTCGGCATTCGACCCGACGGTACGTACTATAGAAAACACAGAATTCGGTAGCGACCCTAACCGTATGCCTGAAATCACAGTACGTGGCGAAAAAGGATTCGACTTGCGCGAGAACGCTGATGACTCTCGTACAAACCCCAACGCCCCGCTTTATATTATGGATGGTATTGAAGTAACAGCTACTACCGTATACGATATGGACATGAACCGCATTGCTTCTTTCTCTATCCTGAAAGATGCTGCAGCTACTTCACTTTACGGCTCGCGCGGTGCCAACGGTGTTATATTAATTACCACCAAACGTCCGGACCCAGGGAAAATCAGAGTAACAGTAAACGCCAACTATAATATATCAGTCCCCGACTTACGTTCTTACAATCTGATGGACGCTCGCGAAAAATTGGAATATGAGCGTTTGGCTGGACTGTATACTAACAAATACGGCAATCGTGAAGAACAGACACTACTTGATATCAAATACAACAAGATATTAAGCGAAATAGAACGTGGAGTAAATACTTACTGGCTTTCTCAGCCTCTTACCACTTCATTGAACCAACGCTACAGTGCATTCCTTGAAGGTGGTGATGATCATTTCCGCTACGGATTGAACCTAAAATATGATAATGATAAAGGTGTAATGAAGGAATCCGGACGTCTGAAATATGGAATCAGCGCTTACTTCAGCTACGAAATCGCAAAGAAATTGGTTGCCCGTAATGACATCACCATCGACGATGTAAAAGCAACCGACTCTCCATATGGTTCTTTCTCGGATTACACTTCACTGAACCCATATGAACGTATCTACGATGCAGAGACAGGCGAAATGCGCCGCCAGTTTACTTCGAACGGAAGCACCATCCGAAATGTACTTGTAAATTCCTTGCTACCCAATAAATCATTTAACAAGTATACACAAATACGTGATAACTTCCAGGTACAGTGGTGGGCAACATCGCATTTGATGTTCAAGGGCAACATTGCCATTACCAAGCAACTGAATCGCAGTGAAAACTATCTTTCACCCGAATCGGTAAACTTTGAAGGGGTAACAGACGCAGCCAGAAAAGGCAGCTATACTGTAAACAACGGAACCGACATAGACGTAGAAGGTAACCTTACCGCCAACTATAACACAAACTTATTCGATAAACTTGCAGTCAGCGTTGGTGTAGGTAGCGAACTTATCACAACACGCTCCGAATCTGACGGCTACACCGCTACCGGATTCTTGAACGATAAGTTGATTTATCCATCATATGCTTTACAATTTAAGCAAGGCTCTACCCCTTCGGGCAGCCTCGACCGTGCAAAATCTATCGGTTTCTTCGGTAATGCCAACTTTAACTGGGACAACCGCTACATTCTCGACTTTACTTATCGTACAGATGGTTCAAGCCGATTTGGTCGTGAGTCGCGCTTCGCTCCTTTCTGGGCTGTAGGTGCAGCATGGAACGTAAACCGCGAAAAATTCTGGACTCAAAGCGGATATATGAAAATTCGTGGCTCAGTAGGTAGCACAGGTTCTACAAATTTCTCTGCCGACCAAGCCCTTACACGCTTTGTTTACTCTAACAACTCTGAATACAATGGCATCTACGGAGCTGTAATCAACGCATACGGTAACCCAGCATTGAAATGGCAAAACGTAATGAAGTACAACATCGGACTTGATATGTCAATCTTAAAAAACATCATTACCCTTAACTTCGATGCCTACTTGGAACGTACCGAAAATCTGCTTCTTAATATTGACGTAGCTCCGTCTACCGGATTTACTTCGTATACAGAGAACATGGGTTCTATGGATAACAAAGGTTTTGAAGCCCGTTTGCGTTTCAACATACTGAACAACTACAAGAAAGACCTAAACTGGAATATAACATTGAGTACATCGCACGAAAAGAACAAGATACGCAAGATATCTAACGCTATGAAAGCGATGAACGAGGAAGCGCTCAAGTTGAAAAACAACACCGGTGGAAGCGTATTCAGAATGTACGAAGAAGGACGTTCGCAAACAGCTTTAATGTTGGTTCGTTCTGCCGGTATCGACCCTGCAACCGGTAACGAAATCTATATCAAGAGAGATGGATCACTTACTTTCGACTACGATCCGAACGACCGTGTAGAGGTAGGCGATACATATCCTAAGTTTAAAGGTTATTTCAACAGTAACCTTACATGGAAAGGCTTGAACCTCTATATGAATTTTAGCTATGAAATGGGAGCAAAACAATATAACAGCACTTTAGCACAAAAGGTAGAAGGAGCCGACCCATACCGTAACGCTGACCGACGCGTACTGTATGATCGTTGGAAACAGCCTGGCGACGTAAGTATGTTCCGCAGAATTGATGATACTTCGAGCGTATACCAATCTACACGCTTGATGCAGAAAAACAATTTCCTGAATATGTCAAGCTTGTCTATCTCTTATGATATACCACGCAAGTATATCCAGCGTAGCGCAATAGAACGATGCAAGTTCATATTCTCTATGACAGACTTGTTCCGTATATCTACCATAAAACAAGAACGTGGTACATCGTATCCTTTCGCTCGCACCATGTCTTTAGGATTCAACATTACACTATAATATAAAAAGCATAAATATGAAGAAACTTATATATGTACTGCTGGCATTATTATCACTTTCATCGTGCAATAATTGGCTCGATGTAGAACTTGATAATAAGGTTGACGACAATAAATTGTTCAGTTCGGCAGAAGGATTTAAAGAAGCTCTAGCCGGTGTATATAGTGAACTGTCTAAACAGAGTTTATACGGACAAGCGCTCACCATGGAATATGTAGACCTCATGGCACAGTATTATTCGTATACCGGCGTGAGCCAATCTTACACCTATTGGAATGATTTCGACTATAGCAATTCTAGCGTAAAGTCAACAATATCTTCTTTTTGGACTCGCTTGTACCATAATATTGGCCAGCTCAATTGTATTTTGGAATGGGCTGACAAGAACGCTTCTGTATTGACCGACGACGAAAGAAACCAAATACGTGGCGAAGCTTTGGGCCTGCGTGCTTATTTACACTTCGACCTATACCGTTTATTCTCACCCGATGTAAAACGATCTCCAAAAGCCGACGGAATCCCATACAACAAGCAATATGGAGTATCACTGCCACCAATGTACTCGGTAGAAGAAACTATACAGTTAATCATCAACGACTTACTGGAAGCTGAACAATGCTTGGCAAACGACCCCATCACTAAAGTTATACCTTACGCCATTCGCACCAGTACAGATAACGCTACCAACATAATTGATAAAAGCGCCAAAGATGCAGCCGATCAATATGTGGCACGAATGAACTTATATGCAGTAAAGGCAATGTTGGCACGTGCATATCAAGCACGTGGAGAATATACTAAAGCTATAGCTAAGGCTCAAGAAGTCATAGAAAGTGGCAAGTTCCGTTTGCTAGATTTCGAAAGCGTAGACAAAAGTGAAACAAGTGTCGACTTGCTGTTCTCTGATGAACACATCTTCTCCCTGCGCAACAAAGAGCTAGGCAATTATAGTCTGAATTTACATCGTGATATTGTAAGTAATGGTACCACTACCCTGACTTCACTTCCATTTACCAACATTGTTTCTACTTATGAAAGCAACAATGACGATGTACGCTATGCTAAATGGTTTAACTTAGGCACCTTCGTAAAATTCAACGCCGATAGTACAAGCGTATATCCTCAAAAAATGCCGATGATAAAACTCTCTGAAATATACCTGCTAGCTGCCGAATGTAGCTATAGCTCGTCGCCAACAAATGCGCTGAAGTACGTTAACGAATTACGAAACCATAGAATACGTAATAATAAAGAGTGGAACTCAATAACCAAAACATACATCGTCGATGAAATGCGTCGCGAGTATGTGGGTGAAGGCCAGCTGTGGTATGTTTACAAACGCAATAACCTCACAATACCCAGAAGTGGAGGAACATCGACAGATGTAGTGCCAAGCGATAAAGTATTCGTATTCCCATATCCGGATAGCGAAATAGAAGACGGACATCGCACACAACACTAAAAGTAATTGTATAATTAATATTTAGGTAAAGATGAAAAAACTATTATATGTATTACCCATATTATTGGGACTGCTTATCTATAGCTGTGACCAGAATATAGACTACCCGTACGAAGGTAAGGACCGTATCCAGTTCCGCCATTATACCATAAACTATAACCAGCGCTATTACAGCGACTCTATAACATTCTCATTCGGTTTAAAGCCTGATAACATCGAAATAGATACGGCTAAAATAGTTGTAGAATTCTTAGGAAAAGGCTCCGATAAAGAGCGTTCTTATAAAGTTGTTGTAGATCCAGACTCTACGACTGCGGTAGTAGGCACTCACTACAAAGCTATCGATGAAATCCAAAAGTTCCGTCCAGGACAATTAACTGATACGCTCCGTATCGTAGTCATCAGAAAGAATTTGAGCACTAGCTTCCGCCATCCTGAAACTATAAAAATAGGTCTGCGATTGGAACCGACAGAAGATTTCGACTTAGGTTTGCGAGGTGGACTAACAAAGAGAGTATTGCTTAACAACTATCTTTCAGAGCCAGCTTGGTGGAATAACCTCACACTACTGGGATACTATCATCCAGAAAAATGGAAAGTCCTGATATCATTCAATAAGAAGTACGCAAATCAAGACACTTGTCCGTTTAATATTAACAACGAAGGAAGAACTTATCGAGACGGATTAGAATCTTACTTGAATGCTGTTCCTACTTTCGACAAGGAAACAGGCGACCGCATTTACTTAGACAGAATGGAACCTCAAGAATGATTTAAAACGAAACAAGTATGAACAAGAATATAATATGGAGTGGAGCAATTGCGTTGCTCCCATTACTGGCAGGGTGTTATAAAGACGAAGGAAACTACGAATATCACGCCATCAACGAATTAGAGATTAAAGGACTTGAAGATAACTATACAGTCGATGCCGATGATAGTTTGATTATCACTCCAGAACTGCAAGGAACCCTGTATAGCGACACTGCACGTTTCAGCTACTCATGGGAAATAGGAACAGATGAGGTTAGCAAATCGCATGATTTAAGAATACAAGTCGACATGACACCGGGCTATAAGTACTCACGCTATATCATCACTGATAAGGAAACTAACGTAAGGACTTACAAAGATTTCGGAGTAAACGTCAGTTCATCTACTGCCGGCGACTTGATTCTAGTGATGAGCAAGTATCAAGGACGTGCAGAAATGTCGTACCTCCGCTTGGACAAACCTGCAAACTGGGCAGTAAACTACTTTATGAACCGTAATAAAGGGCGATCATTGGGTATTAATCCTCAGCAGCTAGCTGTTCTTTATACCAAGAGTCCTAAAAACATGCCTTTTGTAAATGCAAATGGACGCGTAATGGCAATAGTTGACAATGTAGTGAATTTGATAGACAAGAATACCATGCTCTACGATACGATAAGCCCAGCATTGACTGTTGACGCTTATTTACAAACAGTAAGTTATCCCAAGCCAAGCATCGAAGCTTATAAAAGCGAATTTGTGAGCGAGGGTATTGCACTATGGCGTAAAGTGACATATAACGAACAGCACTATTGTCACTTTATCGAAGTTTCGGCAGGCAGATTGTTCTATGCAGCCATGATGTCGCCTATGTCATATTGGACTACCGATTATTTTTACGATGTAGCCAGCCCGTATAAGAACGGATATTTTTCACCTTTCGGTTATTGGGATGATATGTCCGACACACCAAGCGGTCGACTTCAACAAGCCGGATTTGAGTTGGGCGATTATATTGTCTTCGACAAAGTAAACGGACGCTTTGCATTCAGCGACCCATATGGTGATGTTTACTCTATAGAAGTAGAAGACGTTCCTCAATTCCAAGGTTACACCATGCAATGGGGCTCGGCTACCAATCGACCTAACAATACAAGTTTAGCAGTTCTGAACGACGGTAGCCAATGCCGATTAGTTTTGTTGCAAGACGGAAAGAACAGCACTTCGGGAAGTGCCACTAAGAAATTAGCAGGCAATGTTTCTGGAGGAAGTGTAATGACTCCTAATTCTCGTTTCTATATGATGAAATACAACGATTACCTGTTCTTCTGCAACGGTAACTCATTATATCGCTATAATATAATGAACATAGGCTCGGGTATAGCCCCATCAGAAAAGGATAAGGTTTTCGACCTTACACAGTATGGTTACGATGCCTCAGCTGTAATAACCGACATTTGCGTATCACGTACAGAAAAGACCATGCTGGTAGGCGTATCTCGCTATGGAAACGATAATGAAGGCATGGGAGACGAACCGAAAGGCGACCTTTTGTACTTCGACCTTGACAAGGGTACTGTTACATTGACTTATCAAGCAGAGAAATCACATAAAGGTATATCAGGCATTCCTGTAGATGTAGAAATAAAGTATCAGAACCATTACCGCAACGGTGAAGACATGTCGGGTGTATTAAAAGACAATATTTAAGTACGAACTTAGAATCAAGATATTATTATGAAAAAATATTGGATAGTAGCATTACTGATGTTGTTTGTCGGTGCATCGTGTGTTGACGACACAAGTGCATACGACCCACAACAGAAAGAGGATGTAAAAGTAGACAATGTAAAGAATGAACAAGGCAACACTGACGAAGAAGAACTTCCCGAAGGCAAGTTGGTGCCGGGCATTCACTTGGTAAAACTGAACGTTACCCAACCGGATGGACAAACAGTAGAACGCCGTTTTAAATATTTCATGCCAGTTTCTATCGATGAAGCCAAACCTATTTCGTTGATATTCGAATTTCACGGTAGCTACGAATTTGACGCTGGAGTAACTCCATCAGATCCGCTGAAAAGTATAACTACCAGCAATGCCTTGATACAACACGCCATCCAAGAGAACTGTGTAATCTGTTTTCCTGCAGGTACAGCAGAAATGCAAGAAGACGGTAGCGGTGCTGTGAACTGGCAATACAGCGAAAAGCATCTTCCGTTCGTAGATGCTATGATAGATTATTTCAAGCAACGCACACCTAGCATAGACACCAATAGAATTTATTCTACCGGACAGTCGAGCGGTGCGATTTTCTCTTTCGTTTTGGCCTTTGAGCGTTCTAATGTATTTGCGGCCATTACTCCGCGTGCCGGACAGATGAGTCTGGAGAATCAGACTGTAATGCCAGAACGTGCTGTGCCAGTACGTGTATTTGCCGGAACTGACGATAACACCGTTCAGCACGCTGCCGTTATTAAGAACATGACTGCATGGGCAGAGAAGATTGGCGGATATTTCGCTTCTGACATGGAAGAAACTAAAGACGCATTCGAAATAGAAGGTTATACCAAAGTTGATACCAGAATATGGAAAGGCGGAAAGGCAGACTTACAAATCTATAGTCTGCAAGAACAAGGACACGGTATATCTCTGGGATACTGCTTACCTTATATGTGGGAATTCATGTCTACACATACACTAGACACTCAATCTGGCGGCTTATTCGTAACAAGTAGCTTAAAGGAAATAGAAGCAGAATGCGGTGAAACATTCTCATTCGATGTTAAATATACCGACGGCGCTACATTTAACATGTCTCAGCCCAAGGGGTGGACACTTACTGTAAACGACAACAAAGTCACTCTCAAGGCACCGACCGATTATTACGGAGCTGTAGCCCGTCAAGGTAATATCACCATTACAGCTTCACAAGACGGAAAGACTATCACCAAAGAAATACCGTTTACACTGAAAGCGCCGAAAAATTATTTCGAAGTAGGCGATGTATATTACAACAGCAAATTCGAACCGGTAGGTGTGGTATGTTGGGTGAACGAAGACAACATTAAAGAAGCTAAGATTATCAGTCTGCAAGAAATAACTACAAGCGACTATAAGAATGGTCAGTTCGGTGATTTCGGTACTTTTACCACTCCAGATTACGACAATGGCCAAGAAAACACACGCCTGCATATGGAACAAAATGCAACGCTGGCATCACCATTGGATGAAGAAAGTAGCGGTTTGGTCTGGGCGGCAACTTACAACTACAAAGGTGAAGACGGATGGTATCTGCCTGCTATAAATGAGTTGAAGGCCATACATGCTAATATCGCACTGATAGAAAGCAAAATCAAAGAGTTGGGAGGCGACGTTTTCTTCCGTTCTGGCACTCAAGCTTACCTATCATCTACCGTAACATTAAGCAACGAATCAAAATGCTTCCATATGTTCCGTTTTGCATCAGGTCAAGAAGCGACACAGGTTCGCGCCAATACATCATACTTCTATGCTCGCGCAATGAAGAAAGTAACAAAATAAAAGACTTATAAATGAAAAAGATTTTAGTATTTATAATGAGTCTGATGTTGGTTTTGGGTGGCAACGCCCAAAACCATGGCATCGACTTCTTCCACGGTACATGGGCCGAGGGTATGGCTAAAGCCAAACAAGAAAACAAGAAAGTATTCATCGATTTCTTCACCGAGTGGTGCGGACCATGCCTCAACATGGCTCTTAAAGTATTTACATTGCCTGAAGTGGGCTATGAGTACAACAAAAACTTTGTCTGCATGAAGATTGATGCCGAGAAAGGTGAAGGCATAGAGTTAGCGAAACGCTATGGCGTTCATTCTTATCCGTCGTACATCTTTGTAGACCCGCAAACAGAAAAGATGATACATCGTAGTGGAAGTAATAAACCGGCAGCCGATTTCTTGGAAGATATTCAAGGTGCACTTCATCCGGAACTAAGTTCTTTCTATTTGAACAAGAAATATTCTTCTGGCGATTATGACGCCGACTTCCTTATAAGTTACATCCACAGCAGAAAAGTATCTGGTAGTCGTAATCTAACTCCAGAATTCAATAAGCTGATTTCGATGGGATGCAAGTTGACCGACAAAAAAGTATGGGATTTGTTCTGCGAATGTGTACTGGGTTTTGACAATCCATACATCAAACAGATTTCTGACAATTACAACCAATTCGTTTCATTGTTCGGAAAAGAAGCGGTAGATGAAAAGTTGGCTTCGGCTACAGCATATGCTCCCGCCGATTTCATAAACTCACTATGCGATTTCGACGGTAAAGACTATAACCTGAAGTTGTCGAAAATGAGTAGCCTGTTCCGCGACATTGCCGACTTCGATAAAGCATGGGCATATGTAGACGAACTCATAGCCGACACTACCGTAAACAAACAGAAGTTTATCAAAACACTGTCGTTCTACACTCGTGTTATGCCTACCTATCAAGACAACGACTTGACATTCGATCAACTGATTACAAAAGTACGCCACACTCGCTATGTAGCTTATAATAACTACGATCGCGATGACGCTATACCTCATTTTAATTATGCAATGGCCTTAGAATACGTAATTCAGCGTGCCATAGCGGAAAAGAAACAAATCCCTGCAGATTTGGTTTCAACTCCAAAGTACGGCAAAGAAGAGTATGATATGCGTCACCCACTGCTTAAGATGAAACCGTCTTATAAAAGAAAGCCGAAAAAATAACAGTTCGTCATAAAGGTACACGATAATTACATCATACGAAAATCCCCTTCAACCAAACTAAAATAGTTGAAGGGGATTTTCTATAAAAGTGCACCGATTGCAAATCAACTTCCACAGAACACTCTGCTCACAAACTTCATTACTGAAGGCAATGCAGTACGCCAATAAGTCCAAGTATGTCCGCCGTCGCGCACTCTGAACTCGTGCTTAATGTTTTTGCTCTGCATAATTTCATGAATTATATTGTTGCCGTGAAGCAAAGTATCATCATCACCACAGTCTATGTAGAACTTTGCTTTAGGGAACTCTTCTGCCGAGAGGTTCTCCATCAACAAGAGTACGCTATTCTTATCCCAATGAGGGGTAAGATTTCCTTTTCCATATAGTTTATCGAAGAGTTTTCCTCTCATATCGTTCTTGCCCTTTTCAATCATTTCATTGGTATAAACGGCAGCGCTCAAAGGGGCACATGCGCTGAAATAATCGGGGTGATGCAAGGTGTATAAGAACGAACCATATCCACCCATCGACAATCCTGATATAGCACGATACTGACGATGTGTTCTTACTCTGTATGTCTTTTCGATATAAGGTATCAATTCCTTGAAGAACATATCCTCATAACAAACCTTGCCGTCGTACGAATTAACGTACCATGTTTCACCAGCATCGGGCATTACGATAATCATTGGTGTAGCTGCTTGCGACTGAATCGTTTTATCGGCTATCTGCTGCACGTTTCCATATTGAACCCATGCGGTTTCATCGTCGGTCCATCCATGCAGAAGATACAATACCGGATAACTTCTTTCGGATGTGTCATAACCATCTGGCAGATAAATAGAATACTTAACCTCACCTTTCAAGATGTTACTTTGAAACTTTAACGACTCAAGCACTTTACCTGCAAACATATTTGATACAGATAACAATGCAATTAAGATTGTCAATACAGTTTTTTTCATACTCATAATATATTTAAAATTAATAACTCAGATTATCAGGTTACAAAATAGCGTTTATCGGCTTCCTAAGTCATCGTATGAGCTTTGCAAGATAGCCTTTACCCGCTGCAGACGGTTTGAGTTGGGCGATGGCGATTCATCCGCCACTCGGTCGGCATTCAAATCGTACAGTGTTACTCCAGTGCTGTCGGCAAAGGCGCATCCACCGCCGAAGGTCCAGTATGCAAACGGGTAAGTATATTCTTTGCTCATCACGTTACGGCTAAAGTTGAAAGCATCATGATTCAATCCGAGTTGTGCCAACAAGGTAGCCGCCATATCGGTTTGATTCATGATTTTATCAATTACCATCGGCTGCTTGATGGCTCCACCCAGCCACAACATAGGAATGTGATGAATGCGTGCGGCGTGTCCATTGCCTTCTTCCGGATAGTAGAACCCATGGTCGGGCAAACAAATAATAAGTAGATCGTCCCATTGTGATGTTTGCTTCATTCGCTCAATGAATTGTCCGAAGCAATGATCGGTAAAGGCGAAAGCATTAGGTACCTTCTCGTCTAATTTATGATAAGGCACTTCAAAAGGTTCATGACTGCTTAATGTTAGGAATGCGGTATGCCACGGAGTGTCTTTTCTATCTTTCAGCTTATTATACAGCCACTCGAAAGTAATATCATCGTTAACTCCCCAAGCGTTTTTACGCTGCGATACCGGGAAATCAACATCGGCGGTAAGATGTTGATAACCGCTCTCCAACAGATAGCTTTTCATATTTGTGAAGTTGATATCACCTCCGTACAAGAAGTCGGTATGGTATCCTTGCTTACGCAACTCTGCGGCTATAGAAGGCAGTGTGCGACTCTTATTCGGCATCTTCATTACCGACAGTGTCGGAAAGCTCTGATAGCCGCTGAAGGTGCATACCGTACCACGATCGGTACGATAACTATTGGCATAACAGTTGGTAAACCAAATGCCTTCCTTGCTCAAGCGGTCTAGATTAGTACTGGCTCCTTTAACTCCACCGAACGATTCTACCAACGCTCCACCGAAGCTCTCCATCAAGACGACAAGGATATTGGGTCGCTTGGTGCGAAGCAACTCCACCGTACCTTCATCGCCAGTTGGATAAAGTCCCTGAAACAACGATGCACGTTCTTCTTCGCTAAAGTAATTGAACTCGTCGCTGTAATTCTTGGTCTTGCTGGCCGAAGCCATCAAACTGAAAGCCGGATTCACAGCCGAGTGATTGAGGAATTCGTCATTACAGAAGTATACCTGCCCTATGTTGGCTGTCGACTCCGTAACGCCTCCTCTGATAATGACAAACAACGCTCCACCTATGAGTATCATCGCTCCTGTTCCGGCTATCTTCTTCTTTACCTCTGGCAATACCGATGGGGTGATACGATAAAGTCCCCACGCACTGGCAGCAGAAAGCAGCAGAATAACCAAGGTACGCACTATCAAAAACCAAGCCGACACGCTGGCAGCAGCATTCTTTGGCGAATCAAGATAAAGGAACACAGATGCGTCGAGCTTGAATTTCCAGAAAGGATAAAGGCCCATATCTACAATGAACACTATAGAGACCACCAACGCTATAATAGCGTAATATGCCACAAGCAGCTTACGGAGCGGAAATCGCTTGAACCAAACGCTTACTAAAACGATAAGCCAAGGAATAGCAGTAAGATATCCTGCGGTAGTGGCATCAAGGCTGACCCCATGCCACATAACCTGAATATAGTCGTTAAAAGAAACGCCACGACTTATGGCATCGTTATAAAGCATGAAACACGGCTTCTGCAAGACGAACGCCAACAGTACCGCTACAAAAAACAGCAATAAATAAACAAGTCTCTTTTTCATCTTCTCTCGTTTTAAATACTATTTACGGCCGAAATCGGCAGGTACTTCACCCCATTGTTCTGTTTCCCATTTCAGCACGGGCATGGTATATGTATTTTCGCGCAACCATTTTTCCGCACGTTCTATCATCTGAAACAATTGCTCTGTACGCTCTGTACGCTCTAATTTGGTCTTGCACTTTTTCTGCTTCACCCAGTTAAGCGCGTTACGACTGTCGGAATAAATAGTCATGTTCAGTCCTTGCTTTTTAAGCAGGGCAAGACCGTGAACTATCGCCAGAAACTCACCTATATTATTAGTGCCGTACACCGGTCCGTAATGAAATATCTCCTGACCGGTAAGCAGATATACGCCACGATACTCCATCGGCCCCGGATTACCGCTACAAGCGGCATCTACTGCCAAGCAATTGGTATCAAAGTTCTCGGGCAATTGTTTTTTAGCTACATGCGATGTCTGTCCGCTTTTCTCGCTTGGGTGCAGATAATGATGTGCAGGCGAATTCAAAGCCTCCTCAGCCTCTTCGCGGGTAGCGAACGATTTATAGAGTGCTCCCTTAAAATTCTTTATCTGTAGTTGGCAATCGGTCCACGAATCGTATACGCCCGGATTCACACCTTTCCACACGGTATAATATTTCTTAGCCATCGGTATATAAAAAATAAGGCACGGAACGCACAGAAATCCGTGCAGTCCGTGCCTTATTATGCTAAAATTGTTTGTATTACATACGTTCAGGAACTTCTATACCCAGCAGTCCCATAGCTTCTTTCACAACTTTCGCCACGTTCTGGCTCAGTGCGAGACGGAAAATCTTCACAGCCTCGTTTTCTTCGCGCAAGATGCTGAAATCGTGATAGAACTGGTTGTACTCTTTCACCAAATCATAAGCATAGTTAGCTATGATAGAAGGATTGTAGTCAGAACCTGCCTGTGCTACCACATTAGCGAAGTCGGCCAACATCTGGATAAGATATTCTTCCTTAGTGCTCAGTTCTATACCTGTCGGGATAACCGCAGGGATAGTAATGCCAGCCTCGGCAGCCTTGCGGAGTATAGACTGGATACGTGCGTAAGTATACTGAATGAACGGACCTGTATTACCGTTAAAGTCGATAGATTCTTTAGGGTTGAAGGTCATGTTCTTACGTGCATCTACCTTCAAGATGAAGTACTTCAATGCACCAAGTCCCACGATACGTGCTATATCGTTGGCCTCAGCCTGCGACAATCCGTCCAACTTGCCCAGTTCTGCGCTAGTTTCCTTTGCAGTCTGAATCATAGCTTCCATCAAGTCGTCGGCATCTACCACTGTACCTTCACGGCTCTTCATCTTACCTTCTGGCAATTCTACCATACCGTATGAGAAGTGAACCAAGCCCTTACCCCATTCAAATCCGAGTTTGTCGAGCAATATAGACAACACCTGGAAGTGATAGTTCTGTTCGTTGCCCACTACATAAATCATCTTGTCGATAGGGAAGTCAGAGAAACGTTGTTCTGCTGTACCTATATCCTGAGTCATGTATACAGAAGTACCGTCGGCACGGAGCAACAACTTATGGTCGAGTCCTTCGCCTGTAAGGTCGGCCCATACAGAACCGTCTTCCTTACGGTAGAAGAGTCCTTTTTCCAGACCTTCCATAACCTTCTTCTTTCCTTCAAGATAAGTATTTGATTCGTAGTAAATCTTATCAAAACCTACGCCCATCATCTTATAAGTTTCATCGAATCCGGCGTATACCCAGTCGTTCATCTTCTTCCACAAAGCACGAACTTCAGGGTCGTTTGCTTCCCACTTACGGAGCATTTCACGAGCCTCAAGCATCAACGGAGAGTTTGCTTCAGCCTTTGCCTTAGCGTCTTCCTCGCTCATACCTTCTGCCATATACTGAGCCATCAGTTCTTTTACTTCGGCTTTATAATGCTTGTCGAAAGCTACGTAATAGTCACCGATAAGGTGGTCTCCTTTCTTGCCCGATGATTCTGGAGTTTCACCGTTTCCGTACTTCAACCAGGCAAGCATTGACTTACAGATATGGATACCGCGGTCGTTCACGATGTTTGTCTTCACTACCTTGTTGCCATTAGCAGCCATAATGTTTGCCAAGGCATTACCCAGCAAGTTATTACGCACATGTCCCAAGTGCAAAGGCTTGTTGGTGTTAGGTGAAGAATATTCTATCATCACCAGCGGAGAGTTTTCATCAGCTTTCTTGATGCCCCAATGCTCATCGGCCTGAATGCGGTTAAGCAACTCAACCCACACGTCCGAAGCAATGGTCAGGTTAAGGAAGCCCTTAATGACATTGTATTTCGAGATAGCCGGCTCGTTCTTTACCAGATATTCTCCAATCTCTTGCGCTGTCTGTTCGGGACCCTTTTTAGACATCTTCAAGAAGGGGAACACAACGAGAGTAAGATGACCTTCGAATTCTTTTTTTGTCTTCTGCAATTGTACCATCTTGGCAGGAACTTCTGCGCCATACAATTCTTTCACACCCTGAATAACGGATGCTGTAAGTTTGTCTTCTATCTTCATATAATTTATATCTTTCTATTTATACTTGCAAAGGTAGTGATTTTTAGCGATAAACAAGAGTGGACAGATAATCTTCGGAGAACATTTCGTTAGCTACGTCTAAAAGTCCTGCTGGAGTGAGTGCCTCTATGCGGCGGAACACTTCTTCTTTCGAGTCGTACTTGCCGTAGTGAAGAAAGCACTTGCCCATGTCGAGGGCTTTGTTTTCGAAGTTATCGCCGGCAACTCCTATCTGCCCCATGATTTGTTTCTTGGCAGCGTCGAGCTGACCCGACGTCAAAGCCTTATCGCGCAACTTCTTCAGTTCTTTACGTACCAGCTCCATGCAATAGTCGGCATCGTCGGGGTCGCAACCGAAGTAGATACAGAACGTGCCCGTATCGGTATAGGCTGTAAGGTTGGCCTCAACGTTATATACCAACCCACGCTTTTCGCGCAGCGATATATTAAGTCGGCTGTTCATGCCCGGACCGCCCAAAATGTTATTCAGCAGATACAGTCCCGTGCGTCGTTCATTATATGCGCTATAACCTCGCGCACCTATCATGACGTGAGCCTGATGCGTATCTCTACTTATTTCCTTAAATGCCGGCACATACACATCCGGAGCCAATCGCTTATAGTCGCCAACGGTTCCTAAAGCTATGCCGGAAGTCAACTTCTCCATAATACGTACCACGCGCTTAAAGTCGATGTCGCCAAAAACGAAGAACACCATATTGGTAGTCTTATAATAGCGATTCACAAAGTGTAGCGCATCGTCGCTGACAAACTGACGCAAGCGTTCCGGTTTGCCCAATATGTTACGGCCCAGTGAATGATTAGGGAATATCAGTTCCTCGAAATCATCGAATATCAATTCAGCCGGACTATCTTCGTAGCTCTGTATCTCATCAATAATGACCTCTACCTCCTTGTCTATTTCCTGCTGAGGAAAAATACTGTCGAACACAATATCCGTAAGCAACTCTGCCGCCCTCTGGAAATGCTCCTTCATGAAAGCGCAATAAGCCACCGTCTCCTCTTTATTGGTATAAGCGTTCAAGTCGCCTCCCACATTCTCCATGCGGTTAAGTATATGCCACGGCTTACGCTTGTGCGTTCCCTTAAAGATGAGGTGTTCTACAAAATGTGCCATTCCCTGCTCCTGCGGCAACTCATCGCGTGTTCCGGCATCTACGGCAAACCCGCAATAAGCCACGTCGGTAGGACTTGAGGCATGGATTATACGCAGCCCATTGGGTAAAGTAATCGTATTATAATTCGACATCGCTTCCTTTCTATAATTTTACGCTGCAAAAATACAACAATGTATTTAATGTTAAGCCTAAAAGGGGGTTGAGAGTTCAAAATTACAAGATATGGTATCAACCGACAATCAAAATAAGCAGTAACCGCTAAACTACAGTCTTTAAAATTCCTTTTGCAAAAGGAAACAATTCCTTCCTTAAAAGGAAAGCATTCCTCTCGCAAAAGGAATGCTTTCCATTCGCATATTGCAGGTATACCATTCACATATTGCAAGTGCTCCATTCGCATATGGAAAATAGACAGCATACAAACCAAGGCAAACGATTAAAAACAATTAAACACTTTGAAATACATGATTTATATCAATCCCCCGTCTTTATAAGATGTAGTAACTTTGCACGCAGATTTTTATCAATGTCGTGGAACAAACTATTCAACAAACAAACATTAAGAAAGGACTAACCAAATTGGTTGTCCCCATCTTCATCGAAACGCTCCTTATAATGATGCTGGGAGCTGTAGACACTATCATGCTGAGCCAATATTCTGACGAGAGTGTGGCTGCCGTAGGCGTGGTGAATCAAATCGTAATGTTCGCGTTTCTGATATTCGAAGTCATAAATATCGGAACATCGGTGCTTTGCTCGCAGTATTTAGGGGCGAAGATGCAAAAGAATATGGTACAGGTGGTAGGCGTGGCTCTTCTGTTCAACTTGGTGATGGGACTCCTAATAAGCGCCATTCTGCATTATGGTGCCACTACCCTACTGGGATGGATGGGACTGCGCCCTGAGTTGTTGAAATACGGTATCGGCTATATGCAGATAGTAGGTGCGTTCGCTTTCTTCCAAGCTATTTCGTTTACTATCTCGGCTTCATTGCGCAGCGCCAACAAAGCCATCTATCCCATGCTGGTTACAGTATTGGTAAACATCATGAATATCATAGGCAACTATTCTCTTATATTCGGTAAATGGGGAATGCCGGCATTGGGAGCCGAAGGTGCCGCCATATCGACTTCGGTGGCACGTGGGGTAAGCATGGTGGTATTGTTCGTCATATTGTTCCGCAAGCATATTCCAAGATTCCCACTCAATTATTTCCGTCCGTTCCCGTGGGTTGAGCTTAAGAACTTGCTTAAAGTGGGACTGCCATCGGCGGGAGAAAACATGTCGTACAGTTTCTCGCAAGTGGTTATCACTTACTTTATCAACATATTGGGGAATAACGCACTTGCCACACGTACATACACGGTAAACATTGTTATGTTTGTTTATCTGTTCGCCATCGCTATGGCACAAGGAGGAGCTATCAGCATAGGTCACTTGGTGGGGCAAAAGAAAATCCGCGCCGCCTATCTGCTGGGAAAGTACGTTATGCGACTTTCTATACTTTTATCGCTCGTTCTTTCATGCGTATGGGCGGCAAGCGGACACTTTATATTCAGTATGCTTACCGATAATCAGGAAATCATAAAGATGGGAGTCACCATCATGATGGTAGATATCATCGTAGAAATAGGTCGCGCAGTTAATATCTACGCTACAAACGCTCTGCGCTCGGCAGGCGACGTAAACTTTCCGTTCTATGTAGGCGTAGCAGTACAATGGACCGTCTCTGTAGGATTCAGCTATCTGTTCGGAATCTACTGGGGATGGGGACTTGTGGGAATGTGGTGTGCATTCCTGCTCGACGAGAACATACGGGCGCTGCTTTTCGTAAAACGATGGAACAGCATGCGATGGGCCAAGAAAGGATTTATAAAATAACGGCAAATCACATGCACGCCTTAACGGCATTGATGACAGCCGATGTAAATCCGTCGTGATCTAACTGATTAACTCCTTTTATAGTAATACCTCCGGGAGTAGTGACTTTATCAATCTCTATTGCCGGATGGGTATTCTCGTCGGTCAACAACAGTTGGGCTGCTCCGTCGAGTGTCTGAGCCAACATCTTCATGGCATCTTTCGGACGGATACCGACTTCAACACCTGCCTGCATAGCTGCCTGTACATACTTCAGCACAAAAGCTATTCCGCACGAGGTAAGAGCGGTAGCGGCAGTCATCTGCTTCTCTTCTATCAAGATAGAAAGGCCCATTTCATTGAATAGGTCGAGTAACATCTGAGTCTGCCCAGGCAAGGCATTGCATTCTGCAATAAGCGTAGTGCTTGCCAAGCAAGAAATAGCCGTGTTAGGAATTACACGAAACATGGTCATGTCTTTATCTACATATTCTTTCAACGTATCGAAAGAAATACCTGCGGCAACAGATACCACTATCTGCGGACGGCGCAAATGCAACGGCTTTACAACTTCTTCCACTTTCCACGGCTTAACCGCGATAATCACCATATCGGCTTCGGATGCCACGGAGTTATCTGTACTGACATTGATTCCGGGATATTCGGCTTTCAGCTTATCAAGCTTACCAACGCTGGGATTAGTAACGATGATATCTTTAGTCGCAACCAATCCTCCTTGAGCCAATCCGCGAGCTATGGCTCCACCCATATTTCCCGCTCCAAGTATAGCTATCTTCATTTCCTTTTATTTTTATAGTCAAACAATCAGATATTAGGTGCTTTAGAGAGTTCCTCTATGGTCTTTCCCTCATAATCGCAGATAGTCTGCTTAAAATCTTCGGGCAACTCTACCGGTTCTTTCGAAGCGATGTCATAGCCTACCATAACCGTACGGCACTGGCATTTAAGCACTCCGGTAGCACGATTCACGGCACGCTGCATCAGCGTCATGCTCTTATTTCCCAAATGAATTACAGTAGTTTCTATTTCCAAATCGTCGGAAAAGAAAACAGGAGCCAAGAAGTCGGCGTTTATGTTGGCAACTACAATGCCCAACTTATCCCAAATATGTTCGCCAAACACATCGCGTATGTACGATGTCTTCGCCAAATCGTAAAGAGCAAAATAAGATGAATTATTCATGTGGCCAAATTGGTCAACATCGCTAAAACGAATTTGAACCGGTATTCGATGCCGGAAAGTAAAGTCCTCTGCCATAAAGAATAGAATCTATTATTAATGATTAGCCCCAAAATTAAATCATTTTCATGAGAATCAGCCCCTGCAGCCGATTAATTTCTTACTTTTGTTGCCGGTAAAAAAAAGAAAATAATTGTATAAAGCACAAGTATCATGGAAAACAAATTCAACAAAGAGACTTTATGTGTACAGGCAGGATGGACTCCTAAGAACGGAGAGCCACGAGTACTGCCCATATACCAGAGCACAACTTTTAAATACGACGACAGCGAGCAGATGGCGCGTCTTTTCGACTTGAAAGACAGCGGTTACTTCTATACCCGTCTGCAAAACCCTACAAACGATGCGGTAGCTTCTAAAATAGCGGCACTAGAAGGCGGCGTAGGAGCTATACTTACATCATCTGGCCAGGCTGCCAACTTTTATGCAGTATTCAATATATGCGAAGCCGGCGACCACTTGGTGTGCGCATCTACAATTTATGGCGGTACTTTCAACTTGTTTGGAGTAACCATGAAGAAGTTGGGCATAGAATGTACATTCGTTGATGCCGACGCTCCAGAAGAAGAAATACAGAAAGCATTCCGTCCTAACACTAAATGTATGTTCGGCGAAACTATCTCAAACCCGAGCATCAACGTGTTGGATATCGAGAAGTTCGCACGCATAGCTCACAGTAACGGAGTGCCTTTGATAGTAGATAACACTTTCGCTACTCCTATCAACTGTCGCCCGTTTGAATGGGGAGCCGATATCGTGACTCACTCTACCACTAAATACATGGACGGACACGCCACTTGTGTAGGCGGTGCTATTGTAGATAGCGGCAACTTCGACTGGATGGCTCATGCCGACAAGTTTCCCGGCTTGACTCAACCCGATGAATCATACCACGGACTGACATACGCCAAAGCATTCGGCAAGATGGCTTATATCACTAAAGCTACCGCACAGCTGATGCGCGACTTGGGTTCTATCCCATCGCCCGAGAACTCGTTCTTGCTGAACTTAGGACTGGAAACACTGCATCTGCGCGTGCCACGCCACTGCGAGAACGCACAGAAAGTAGCGGAATGGCTCGAAGCTAATCCGAAAGTAAAATGGGTAAACTATTGCGGATTGAAGAGCAGCAAGTATTATGAGTTGGCTCAGAAATATATGCCTAACGGCTCGTGCGGCGTTATCGCTTTCGGCTTGAACGGCACACGCGAAGAGGCTATCAAGTTTATGGATAGTTTGAAACTAGCATGTATAGTAACTCATGTGGCAGATGCTCGTACCTGTGTGCTTCATCCAGCCAGCCACACCCACCGCCAGCTCTCTGACGAGCAGTTGATAGAAGCCGGTGTAGCACCCGACCTTATCCGTCTTTCTGTAGGTATTGAAAATGTAAACGATATCATTGCCGACTTACAACAGGCAATGGAGCAGATTTAAATCTCACATATTTAAATAGTAATGCCGCCTCATTCATTCCAAGCATAGGAAGAATGAGGCGGCATTCTATTTATAAAATAATATCAGCGATGATATTAGAATTCTGCGTTACGCGGAGTACGTGGGAAAGGTATCACGTCGCGAATGTTCGACATACCTGTTACGAACAACAGCAAGCGTTCGAATCCCAAACCGAATCCGGCGTGAGGGCATGTTCCGTACTTACGAGTATCAAGATACCACCACATATCCTTCATAGGGATATTCAGCTCAGTGATACGAGCCATCAGCTTGTCATAGTTTTCTTCACGCACACTACCACCGATGATTTCTCCAATCTGCGGGAACAATACGTCTGTACCCTGTACAGTCTTACCGTCTGTGTTCTGCTTCATGTAGAATGCCTTGATTTCCTTAGGATAGTCAATCATGATAACAGGCTTCTTGAAGTGCTCTTCTACCAAATAGCGTTCGTGTTCGCTGGCTAAGTCGCATCCCCAATATACCGGGAATTCAAACTTATGACCTTTGGCAACTGCTTCTTCCAGAATCTTAACACCTTCTGTATAAGGCAGACGAACGAACTCTGTATTTACTACGTTCTGCAAACGTTCTATCAAGCCTTTGTCTACCATCTTATTCAAGAATTCCAAGTCGTCCTTGCAGTTCTCAAGTGCCCAGTTTACACAGTATTTGATGAACTCTTCTTCCAAGTCCATCAAGTCCTGCAAGTCGGCGAAAGCAACTTCCGGCTCAACCATCCAGAACTCTGCCAAGTGACGCGGAGTGTTAGAGTTTTCAGCGCGGAATGTAGGACCGAATGTGTAGATAGAACCTAAAGAAGTGGCAGCCAACTCACCTTCCAGCTGACCAGAAACGGTTAAGCTTGCCTGCTTTCCAAAGAAATCGCTATCGTAAATGATTGAACCGTTTTCATCCTTCTTCAAATCGTAAAGATTCATTGTAGTAACCTGGAACATCTGTCCTGCACCTTCACAGTCTGAAGCAGTAATGATAGGAGTATGGAAATAGAAGAATCCCTTTTCATGGAAGAATCTGTGGATAGCGATAGCCATGTTATGACGGATGCGGAACACTGCACCAAATGTATTGGTACGTGGACGCAAGTGTGCTATCTCACGCAAGAACTCCATAGAGTGTCCTTTCTTCTGCAATGGATAAGTATTGTCGCAAGCACCAAGTACTTCTATTTCGCGTGCTTGAATTTCACAAGCCTGACCAGAACCTACAGATTCAACCAACTCACCGTTTACGCTAAGACATGCGCCTGTGGTGATGAGTTTCAACATATCTTCGTCGAAATTTGCCAAATCGACTACAATCTGCACATTATTTATAGTAGAACCATCGTTCAGGGCAATAAAGTTTACTTGTTTGCTACCACGGCGAGTACGAACCCAACCTTTTACATTGACCATAGCTCCGAAATCGCGGCGCTTCAACAGGTCAACAACTTTTGTTCTACGAATTGTCTCCATTGTATGTATCTTATTTATGAATTATTCAAATGATCCCATGCGAAGCATGTTAACTTCTTGTTCTGTCAAGTAACGCCAGTCACCGCGACGCAAGCCTTTCTTAGTCAGACCTGCAAAGTATACACGGTCGAGCTTAATGACACGATATCCCAAAGATTCGAATATACGACGTACGATACGGTTCTTTCCTGAGTGGATTTCTATACCTACCTGCGACTTGTCAGTATCTGATGCGTAGCTGATAGCGTCTGCATGAATCTCGCCATCATCAAGTGTAATACCTGATACGATTTGGTCAAGATCTGCTTTAGTAACGTTCTTATCGCAATATACGTGATATATTTTCTTCTTCAAGAACTTAGGATGACTCAACTTAGAAGCCAAATCGCCATCGTTAGTAAGCAGCAATACACCTGTAGTGTTACGGTCAAGTCGGCCAACCGGATAGATACGTTCCTTGCAAGCGTCCTTAACACAATCCATTACTGTCTTGCGTTCCTGTGGGTCGTCTGATGTAGTTACACAGTCTTTCGGCTTATTAAGCAACACGTATACTTTGCGCTCAATGTTAACCGGCTGATCGTGGAACTTCACTTCGTCATTACGCTTAACTTTAGTACCCAATTCGGTTACTACTTCTCCGTTTACCGATACCACACCTGCTGTGATGTATTCATCAGCCTCACGGCGAGAACAGATACCAGCGTTAGCGAGGAACTTATTCAAACGAATCGGTTCATTAGGATCTGTGAGTACATCTTTATATTCAATCTGCTTTTTCAAGCTATATTTGGCATTCGGGTTATAATCGGCTGTGCGCGGACGGAAACCACCCTGCTGACGATTTCCATAACCGCCGCGGTTATTTCCATAGCCACCCTGACGGTTATTGTTGTAACCACCACCATTCTGACGGTTATATCCGCCCTGACGGTTGTAACCGCCTTCGCCATTGTTATTATTGAAACGCGGACGGAATCCACCTTCCTGCTGACCTTCTGCATTGTTGTTGAAACGCGGACGATACTGGCGTTCTTCACCGTTATTGTTATTATAGCGGTTGTTGTAAGGACGCTGCGGACGGTTATATCCTCCTTCACCATTGTTATTGTTAAAACGAGGATTGTATGAAGAACGTTCACCATACTGACGCGGCTGACGATTGTATCCTCCTTCACCATTGTTATTGTTGAAGCGCGGACGATACTGACGCTGCTCTCCTCCTTCATTATTGTAGTTATTATGACGCGGAGTGTAAGCACGCTGCGGGCGTTCTCCATCTTGGTTTGAGTTGAAACGCGGACGGCGTGGCTGGTATGAATTGCCTCCGTCATTACGATTGTATCTGTTATAACCCTCTCTGTTTGATTTGTAACCATCGCGGCCAGACTGGCTGTTTTCGCCATCTTGTCTGTTTTCGATATCTGCCATAAAATTCTATGTTTTTATAAAGTTTTGTAATGCACCCTTCTCGGGTGGATATTTATATTTACTCTCGTATTTTTAAATTAAATTCCAGTATAGTTGTGCGGAGTAATAACGCGCAACTCTTTCTTGATTTCTTCGCTTACATTCAGCGTTTCGATAAACTCTTTAATTGCAGCTTCGTTTATTCCTTTGTTTGTGCGAGTCAAAGCTTTCAATGCTTCATAAGGATGTGGATAGGCTTCACGACGCAAAATAGTCTGGATAGCCTCAGCGACAACGCTCCAGCAGTTATCCAAATCCTGATATATCTTGTTTTCGTTAAGAAGCAGTTTTCCCAAACCTTTCAGAGAGCTCTGAATAGCGATGATAGTATGACCGAAAGGAACACCGATATTACGAAGCACTGTAGAGTCGGTAAGGTCACGCTGCAAACGGCTAACCGGAAGTTTTGTCGACAAGTGTTCGAATATAGCATTTGCCATACCCAAGTTTCCTTCAGCGTTTTCAAAGTCGATAGGGTTCACCTTGTGCGGCATTGCGCTTGAACCTACTTCGCCTTCTTTGATTTTCTGCTTGAAGTACTCCATTGAGATATACTGCCAGAAGTCGCGGTTCATATCTACCATAATGGTATTAATGCGCTTCATGGCATCGAATATAGCGCCGAGGTTATCGTAGTTAGATATCTGTGTAGTGTATTCTTCGCGTTCCAAGCCAAGCTTTTCTGCAACGAAACGATTTCCGAATTCCTTCCAATCGTATTCCGGATAAGCTACATGGTGAGCGTTGTAGTTACCTGTAGCGCCACCGAACTTAGCTGTGATAGGACATGCCTTCAAAGCAGCCAACTGGCGGTTAAGACGATAAGCGAATACCATAATTTCTTTTCCCAAACGTGTAGGAGAAGCCGGCTGTCCATGAGTCTTAGCCAACATAGGGATGTCTTTCCACTCTTCGGCATAAGCAGTAAGCTGATCAATCAACTTCTGAATCTGCGGATAATACACTTCATCGAGCGCATCCTTGATAGACAAAGGTACTGATGTGTTATTTATATCTTGTGAAGTAAGTCCAAAGTGAATGAATTCCTTGAACGGCTCAAGTCCGCCCAACTTATCGAACTGTTCCTTAATGAAATATTCTACTGCTTTAACATCGTGATTGGTCACGCTTTCTATCTCTTTGATTCGACGAGCATCAGCTTCTGAAAAATTGCGATAGATATCGCGCAAAGCCTCGAAGCGAGCATGATCGAAACTTTTCAGCTGCGGCAAAGGCAGTTCACACAAGGTGATAAAATACTCTATTTCCACACGCACACGATATTTCATCAGTGCATATTCTGAAAAATAAGCGGCCAAAGCTCCCGCTTTACTTCTGTACCGTCCGTCGATAGGCGACACAGCTGTGAGCAAATCAAGATCCATCATGGTTCTTATTATATACTTAATTATTAATGATCATTATTGGTTTGCAAAGTTAATGCTTTTTCCTATATCCATGAATTACAGTATCAAAAGTTTAGTATTTATTTTATGTTTATATATCCGAAGACGCCCCAATACGTTCTTCCGCACGCCGAAATAAAGGCTACGATGCTAAAAAATGGTAAATACCCACATTAATAATATTGAAATGTGTATTTTCGCAGATTGATATAAAAGATTACACATCGCATGAAGATACAAATCATAAATAAATCGAAACACGCGCTGCCGCAATATGCTACCGCTCTTTCGGCGGGCATGGACTTACGCGCCAATATAGACACTCCTATCCTACTTAAACCGATGCAACGCAAGCTGGTTCCTACCGGACTGTACATAGCACTGCCCGAAGGATTTGAAGCGCAAATCCGCCCCCGCAGCGGATTAGCTCTGAAAAAAGGCATCACGCTTCTAAATACTCCAGGCACTATCGACGCTGATTACAGAGGCGAAATAGGAGTAATAGTAGTAAACCTCTCAGAAGAAGATTTCATAATAGAAGATGGAGAAAGAATAGCCCAGATGGTAATAGCACGCTACGAGAAAGCCGAATGGGAAGAAGTGGAGGTATTAGGCGAAACAGAACGAGGAGATGGCGGATTCGGACATACCGGAACTTTATAAACCGCTTCACGATAAACTACAAAAAATGAACAAGATAACATCAATCATCATATTGGTTTGCCTCCTGTTTACAGCAGCTGGCTGTGGAACATCGAACAAACAAAAGACGACACGCCATAAGGTTTCGGCTCAAGAGACCGTATTATCACCCGAAGAAAGCCGCAAATTCGATTACTTCTTTTTAGAGGCCATGCGCATGAAGCAGAAAGGCGACTTGGACGCTGCCTACGAACTATTGCAACATTGCATAGAAATAAATCCCGAATCGGGCGCCACATTATATGAATTGGCGAAGTTCTATCTTTACTTAGGACAGGAAGAAAAGGGAGAGCAGGCGCTGAAGAAGGCGGTTCATTCTAACGAAAGCAACTTCTGGTACAAGCAGACTTTGGCTCAATATTACGAGAACAAGCGCGATTTTCCTAAAGCCATTTCTGTATACGAAGATATGGCAGAACAATTCCCCGACAGATTGGAGCCGCTTTTGTCACTGACTGATTTATATAACTCTACCAAAAGTTATCAGAACGTAGTCATCACGCTAAACCGTATAGAAGAACTCGATGGAAAGTCGGAGCAGATAAGCATGGAGAAGTTCCGCATGTATCTGCTGCAAGGAAAGAACGACGACGCATTTGCCGAAATAGAAAGTCTGGCGAAAGAATATCCGTACGATATGCGTTACCAAACAATCTTAGGCGATGTGTATTTAAACAACAATAAGCCCGACGAGGCATACGACACTTATCGCCGCATTCTTAAAGAGGTACCAGGATATGCTCCAGCAATATTATCATTGGCAAATTACTACCAAAAGACAGGACAAGACAGCTTGTATCAGGCACAACTCGACACTATATTACTGAACGACGATGTGCAGAGTGATACCAAGATGGAAATAATGCGGCAAGCCATCATACAGACGGAGCAGACTACTAAAGACAGTACCCAAATAGTATCGCTTTTCAAGAGAATATTGAAACGTCCGCAGCAGAATGCCGACTTATCGATGCTGTGCGCCCAGTATTGTGTAAGCAAGAATATGAAGGCCGACGCAACATTAGCATTGAAACAAGTTATTAAGCTCGACCCGGAGAATACACCTGCACGCCTACAACTTATAGGCTACGCACTGCAGGATGAAGACCCCGACAAAGTGATAGAAGTTGCCCGCCCCGCCATAGAATATAACCCCGATGTATTGGAGTTCTATTACTACTTAGGGCTGGCGTATTATAATAAAGACCAAACAGATGAAGCCGCCGCTACATTCGAGAAAGGTGTAAAGCAGGTAAACGAAAAAACCGACAAAAAAATAGTATCCGACTTCTACTCCATGATGGGCGACATATATCATCAGAAAGGGAAGAATGCGGAAGCATACGCAGCGTACGACTCGTCTCTCGTTTACAACCCCGACAATATAGGGACAATGAACAACTACGCCTACTTCCTTTCCGTAGAGCGCAAGAGCCTAGACAAAGCAGAAGAGATGAGCTACCGTACTGTCAAGGCAGAGCCAAGCAACGCTACATTCCTCGATACGTACGCATGGATTCTATTCGAGAAAGGGAAATATACCGAAGCACGTATATACATGGAGCAAGCGCTACAGAACGATCAGAATCCGAGCAGAGTATTGCTTGAACACGCCGGAGACATTTACTACATGGCAGGACAAAAGGAAAAGGCATTAGAGTATTGGAAGAAAGCTGATGCAAAACCCGTTGAAAAGAACGAAGAAGCTCCGAGCGAAAAAGACAAGCAGCGGTTAAAACAGAAAATAGCGCAGAAAAAATATATCGCAAACTAAACGAACATACAAAACCCAAGACAATGAATAAGATAATACGACTGATAAATATATCGTGCGTTGTAATAGCAACAGCGATACTGGCATCGTGTTCTACCTCACGCTCTACAGTGAAACTGCCGGAAGTAGGCGGACTAACGGGACAAGCGTATATGGAAAAAGTAATAGAGCAGGCTCCGCAGTGGAAAAGCTTGAGCGGAAAGGTAGCGCTAACACTAAACTTGGGTAGTCAAGGTAATACAAAGGTAAGCGCCACTATGCGCCTGATGCGAGATCAGTCTATCCGCTTTACCGTTGCCCCTCTGTTGGGAATAGAAATGGCACGTCTGGAAATTTCGCCCGACGGAGTACTGCTTTTGGATAGATTGCACAAAAGATATTGCCAGATTCCTTTCAGCGAACTCACTGAAAAGACGGGAGTATCTGTAGATTTCAACGCATTTCAATCGCTATTCTTAAACGAGATGTTCTTGCCGGGAAAAGAAAAGCTTACTACAGCCAATGCCGTAGACTTTACCCTAAGCCTAAATAACCAGCAAGGCGTAGACATAACTCCACGCAAGAAAAGTACATTGAGTTATCAATTCTTAGCCTCGGCTACCGACGGACTGTTATGGCAAACCCTCATACAAATGAGCGGTACACCGTATGCGCTGAGATGGAAATATGATACCTTCGAAGATGTAGAAGGTCGTTCGTTCCCAAAACACATGAACGCTTCGGCCGAAGGTTTGTCTAAAAATACCGGCATGGATATGAAATTCTCGAAGCTGACTGTAGGCGGCGATTGGGATGCACGCACCACAATACCCGATAGCTATAGTCGCATAGAACTGAAGCAAGTAATTGACATGCTTAAGAATTTCAAATAAATATGTATATGAATCGCTTACTATTTGTCATCGGAATATTAGGATTGTTCTGCATGCCGTCTATGGCACAAAGCACACGTAAGATACGTGAGCTGGAAAAGCAGCACGCTGAATTGCAGAAACAGATTTCGCAATCGGAGTCATTGCTGCAATCTACCAAGAAAGACGTAAAAAGTCAACTGAGCAATCTGACTCTGCTTTCGGGACAGATAGACGAGCGAAAAAAATATATCGCTACCATAGAGAATGATGTCAATGTGATACAGCGCGAAGTAGACCGCCTGCAGGTGGAACTTAACACGCTGAAAAAGGAATTGGCCGACAAGAAAGATAATTATGAACAGTCGGTTAAATACCTATATCATAACCGCAGCATACAGGAAAAGCTGATGTTTATCTTCTCTGCCGATAATCTGAACCAGATGTACCGACGAATGAGATATGTACGCCAATATGCCGACTATCAGCGTATGCAGGGATTGGAAGTAGAGCGAAAACAGCGTCAGGTAAGAGACAAGCAGAAGGTGCTCGTCGCATCGCGCGAAGCGAAGCGCAAGTTGCTAGAGGCCGGACAAGCAGAAAAGGTTAAACTTGAAGCGCAAGAGAAAGAGCGAAAAGGACTGTTGGCTTCATTACAGAAAAAGCAACGAACCATACAGGGTGAGATAAACCAAAAACGTCGCTCTGCCGACAAACTGAATGCGCAAATCGATAAATTGATTGCCATCGAAATAGAAAAGGCGCGCAAAAGGGCGGAAGAAGAAGCACGCCGTAAGGCTACCGCTGAAAACGGCCGTAACAAAAAAGAGGGAACAAATTCAAAGACACCGGAAAAAGGTCAAAATATACCAAGCTCTAAGATGGGAGAATTTAAAGTCGGTTCAGAAGACCGCCGATTGTCGGGCGTATTCGAACAGAATAAAGGGAAACTCCCTATCCCGATTACCGGAGCGTATATGATAGTAGGCCACTACGGACAATACCAAGTAGACGGACTACGTAATGTACGCCTCGACAATAAGGGTGTGGACATCCGCGGAAAGCAGGGTGCACAGGCACGAGCCATATTCAACGGAGAGGTTTCTGCCATTTTCCAATACAACGGACTATCGAATGTATTGATACGTCATGGCAGTTACATATCGGTATATTGCAATCTGCAATCGGTACTTGTGCGCAAAGGCAGCAAGGTTAATACCCACGATATCATAGGTCAAGTGCATACCGATAAGGAAGGCAACACCATACTCCACTTCCAGCTGCGCAAAGAAACCGCCAAGCTGAATCCGGAGATATGGCTGCAAAGATAATTACCAGAACTTGTTCTGCTGCTCGTTGTATTCGAATCCGGCCTCTTTCAAACGGCTAACGATTTCGTTCTTATCTACATGGAGGTCGTCACACAGTGCATCGAGCGAAGGATAAAAGTCACGTAATTTCATATTGATAATGCTAAAAAGCATCATCGGATCTTTAGGTAATTCCATAATCGTATTATCTGTTTAGTTTCGGGGTGCAAAGTTACAAGCTAAAAAGATAAAGTAGTAACAAGCATAGTAGCTATTTTATCTTTATTGTATATTTTTATATATCTAAAAAAGTCATGATGAACTGGAAGCAACTGATATCAAACAAACGCTTCGGGCTGGAGTTTCTGCACGAAGAGCGCAAAGAAGACCGTACTGAGTTTCAGCGCGATTACGACCGTCTTATCTTTTCGGCCCCGTTCCGCCGTTTGCAGAACAAGACACAGGTATTCCCGCTGCCAGGAAGTATATTTGTACACAACCGTTTGACTCATAGCCTCGAAGTTTCATGCGTAGGCCGTTCTTTAGGGAATGACGTTGCTACACGACTCTTGCAGAAGCATCCAGAGTTATCCGACTCGCATCTTATGGAAATAGGCTCTATCGTTTCTGCGGCTTGCCTTGCCCACGACTTAGGCAACCCTCCGTTCGGGCACTCAGGCGAAAAGGCCATCGGCACGTATTTCTCCGAAGGAAAAGGTCTAGAACTAAAAGCGTTTCTTTCGCCCGAAGAATGGGAAGACCTGATTCATTTTGAGGGAAACGCCAACGCATTCCGTCTGCTTACCCATCAATTCCATGGTCGTCGTCCTGGAGGATTCGTCATGACTTATTCTACACTCGCTTCGGTAGTGAAATATCCGTTCTCTTCGCAATTGGCAGGCAACAAACAGAAGTTCGGTTTCTTCTTGAGCGAGGAAAAAGATTTCAAAAGAATAGCTACCGAGTTAGGTATAAAACGCCTGAGCGCTGAAGGCGAGCCGATACGTTATGCACGGCATCCGTTGGTATATCTGGTAGAAGCCGCCGACGATATATGCTATCAGATGATGGACATAGAAGACGCTTTCAAGCTAAAAATTCTGACTATAGAAGAAACCAAATCGCTCTATATGGAGTTCTTCAAGAAAGAACGCAAACAGCGTATACTCGATATCTGCTCTAAAGTAGAAGATGTGAACGAACAGATAGCTTATCTGCGTTCATCTGCCATAGGCGTGCTTATAAAAGCCTGCGTACAGACTTTTGTCGATCATGAAGAAGAGATTCTGTCGGGCACATTCAATAGCACCCTTATCAAGCAAATCGACGAACCGCTCCAACAGGCTTATAAACATTGTTCGAAAACCGCTTTCGCTAAGATCTATTGCGCAAAAGACGTGCTCGACATCGAGTTGGCGGGTTTTCAGGTAATCACTACACTGATGGATTTGCTGATTGATGCTGTACGCATGCCGGAAAAAGCATACTCGCAACTGCTCATCGGCCGAATGCCGAAACAATACGACGTTAACGCACCAACACTGTATGGCAAAGTTCAGGCCGTATTAGATTATGTTTCGGGCATGACCGACGTATATGCGATAGACCTTTACCGAAAGATAAACGGCAACAGTCTTCCTGCTGTGTAACCACCGCTACTGAGTTGTATATTTCTGCAGAGGTAATTCGCCGCGCAGCACTCCAAGTGCATTCATGGCGAGCGCTCCCATTTCATCTTCTCCGGGTATGACTACTATCGGGGCCAACCCTTCTATCCATTCGCGCAACCATGATACACAGGTAGCGTTATAAGCGATGCCTCCGGTAAGGATGATAGCATCGGTCTGCCCGTGCAAAGCTATGTGCATGGCTCCTATCTGCTTGGCTATGGTATAAATCATCGACTCAAGTACCAACTTATGCTTTTCGGCTCCGGCATTTGCCCAGCGTGCTATGGTAGCTACATCAGTAGTCCCAAGATGAGCCACCAAACCTCCACGTCCGTTCAGTAACTTACGCACTTCACGATAGGTATACTTGCCGCTGAAACATAAGTCTACCAACTGCTTGGCGGGAATAGTGCCGGCACGTTCGGGACTGAACGGGCCTTCTCCGTTCAACGCGTTATTTACATCTACCACCTTTCCTCTTTGGTGAGCACTGACGGAGATTCCTCCACCAAGATGCGCCACTATCAAGTTCATATCTTCATACATGCGTCCTTCGCGTGCAGCATATTTACGCGATACTGCCCTACTGTTCAACGCATGAAATATGGAGATACGTTCTATCTCTGGAATTCCGGTAAGACGTGCCACATCGCGCAACTCATCAGTTACAACCGGATCGGCTATGAATGCCGGACATCCTATGCTTGCGGCAAGTTCGTCGGCAATGATAGCGGCAAGGTTAGACACATGCTCCATATCCGCATTCCATAAGTCGTGCTTAATATGCTCGTCTATACGGTACACCCCACCCGGAGTAGGCTTAAGCAGACCGCCACGCGCAATGATGGCATCGAACTCCATTGGAATATTCGCCACACGAAGAGCCTCCATAATATGGTCTCGCCTAAAGGCATACTGCTCGTTTACATGATGAAAACCGGAAAGTTCTTCCGCCGAATGAAACAGACTCTCACGCCATGCTGGTTCCAAATCATTATACACCGCCAACTTAGTCGACGTAGACCCTGGGTTTATGACTAATATCTTCATACTTTTTTTTCGGTTTCGCTGGCCAGACACGCTAAAGCCAGACTGTAAAACTTAGAATTGCCGGAGTCGGCTCTCGAAGGTACTACCACAGGAGCCGTGGTTCCCGTAAGCATACATGCCATGTTTGCATCGCCAAAAAGCGATAATGTCTTATAGAAGGTGTTACCTGCTTCTATGTCGGGGAATATCATGATATCGGCGTTACCAACTACCGGCGAACTTATTCCTTTTATCTCTCCGCTGTGAGCATCGCATGCTGTTTTCGCATCCATCGGACCGTCAACGAATGCCGAACCGAATCTGCCGCAAGCAGCCTCATCTTTTAGTTGCACATAGCTAACGGTACAAGGGAATTTCTCGCTGACCTTCTCTGAACAATGAATCAAGGCTACACGAGGTTGCTCATGGCCCAACTTACGGCATATATCAACATTAGCCTTAATCATAGCACGGAACTGCTCTAAAGAAGGATACGGAATAACCGCTGCATCAGAAAAGAACAACAGTTTATGATATAACGGTATCTGCGCTATAGACACATGACTTAATATGCCACTGGGAGGAAGCAAGCCTTTCTCCTTTTTAAGAACGGCACGAAGCAAATTATCGGTATTGATAAGACCTTTCATCAAGATATCCGCCTCACCGGTACGCACCAGTTGTACAGCCAAAGCCGCAGCCTCATCGGGCGAGGGAGCTTGATAGATACGGACAAAATCGGGGGAAGCGGAATGAAGACGCTGGGCATTTTCTGTATGATCAACATCCGTAACTAATAAAAACTCGGCTATTTCTTCGCGTAAGCTACGAAATATTACATACTCCGTATGAGGGTCGTTAGGACAAACCACTGCTACTCTCCTGCGGATGCCACGCGAACGCAAGATATTAACTAACTGCGTGAGTGTTTTAATCGGTTCCATATTATCAGATTTGACATGAAGAGCAATTTATAACGTAGTACTGCTTTTCTTTCCAACAAATATGAAAAATAAATCTGATTTTATCTATATATTTGCTTCTGTTTCTGTTAAACATTAACTTATGAAAACATTTCAAACATTTGACATCAATGCGGAATACGAGTCGTTCCACTCGCACTTTCCCAATCATAAAGATAAGCCGATAATAGGCATAACCGGAAATTTCGACAACGGGAATATGTCGCTGGCACCGGGGTATTATACTTCCATTTTGAAAGCGGGCGGCATTCCGTTCGTTATCCCCCCATGCGATGAGGATGACGTTTTGGCAAACCTTCTTGACAAGGTAGACGGCTTGTTGCTGTCGGGCGGAGGAGACATAAACCCGCTTTATCTGCAAGAGGAACCGATAAAAGAACTACACAGTATCAATCCGCATCGCGACCATCAGGAACTGATGTTGGTACGTTTGGCGGCCAACAGACAAATACCTATGATGGGAATATGCCGAGGTATGCAGGTTATGACCGCTGCACTGGGAGGCACAATTTATCAAGACATTTATAAACAATGCGAAGGACCATGCATCAAGCACAGTCAAGACTTGGATAGAGCGTACGCATCACATTCGGTAACTATAGACGAGGATACTCTACTGAGCAAAATAATGCGTACAGATAAGTTGATGGTAAACTCGTTCCATCATCAGGCGGTAAAAGATGCCGCTCCTGGTTTCCGAATATCGGCACGAGCTACCGATGGTGTGGCAGAAGCCATAGAAAGTACGGAGTACAAGTCGATGATAGGCGTGCAGTGGCATCCCGAATGCTTCATCCTGAATAACGACGAGTGTATGATGCCGCTTTTCAACTGGCTGCTGAACGAAGCCGCTTCATTCCGTGACGCTAAAGCTCTTCACAAAAGAGTACTTACGCTCGACACGCATTGCGATACTCCTATGTTCTTCGACCAAAACATCAATTTCGCGTCGCGCGACCCACGCATCAGAGTAGACCTGCATAAAATGAACGAGGGACATCAGGACGCAACTATCATGGTGGCTTATCTGGAGCAAAAGGAACGTACTGACGAAGCATTGATTGCCGCTACCGCCAAGGCCGACCGACTACTGAACGAAATAGAAAAGATGGTAGCCATGAACTGCACTGCCGTAGATATAGCTTATACCCCAGACGACCTCTACCGTCTGAAAAGAGAAGGTAAGAAAGCTATCATGCTAGGCATAGAGAACGGATACGCCATAGGAAAAGACATCAGCAATGTAGAACGCTTCCGCAAAAGAGGTGTGGTGTATATGACTCTTTGCCACAACGGCAATAATGATATATGCGGTTCGGCAAGATATAATGATGAAAACTTAGGAGTAAGCCCCTTCGGTGAACAGGTTATACGAGAGATGAACCGAGTGGGAATGATGGTAGACTTATCTCATGCCGGAGTACAGACTTTCTACGATACCCTCGATATCAGTCAGAAGCCGGTGGTATGCTCTCATTCTTCCAGTCGCGCCCTTTGCGATCATCCTCGCAATCTATACGACCATCAGCTGAAGGCCATAGCCCGAAAAGGCGGAGTGGTACAGGTGTGTATCTATGATTGTTTCTTACGGAAAGAGGGCGGCGCAAGCATAGTAGATATCATAGAGCACCTACACCACATGGTAAACGTTATGGGTATAGAGCATGTAGGCATCGGAACCGATTTCGACGGAGACGGAGGCGTGAAAGGATGCTATGACTCATCCGAACTAATCAATCTGACCCGCCGTTTGCTGCAAGAACGCTACAGCGAAAAGGATATCCGACTGATATGGGGAGAAAATTTCTTACGTGTAATGAGAAATAATCAGGCACTATAAAAGCGAGCCTCACACCACAATTTATATTACTCGACGAAATTAGCGTTTTACAAACGCTGATAATCAACAGAATTAAGCATTGCTATGAACGATTTGAACCATCGCAATGCTTCAATTGAACCATCGCATTGTTTCAATCAACTCATCGCAATGTTTTGATTGAATCATTGCGATGTTTTTTTTGCGAAATACCATGCACTAAAAATATTTTTCAGCTTTAAGCCGGATATTTTACAAAAAATGCGTCCTATATATAAAGGGACCATTATGAATTATCTAAAAGCTCTACCAATTGCACAAATCCGGTTATTCCTGATTTTGTTATATAACGCCATCTGGCTATTCTCTTGCGGAGAATATAAAGTAGACGAAGGCGATGAAAGTCAGCCCGAAGAAAAGAACAGCAGGTTGCAACTCGACTTTAACAGCGTAGACAATGCGAAAATCAACTTTCCGCTGTCTTTGTTTGCATTCAACACGGAGAACGAATGCGTTATGCAACACACTCATACCGCCACCGACGACTTGTTCACTTCTGAGCTACCGAAAGGACAATACACCATAGTAGGCATATCCGGAATGGAAAACAACGGAGTTTCTTTACCATTACAAACAACCCCCGAAAGCTTCATCCGTCTATCGGGCAACGTATGTTCTTCTCCATTGCAAATAAGCCGACTGCAAATCGGATTAAATCAGGCTACATTCGCCACCATGACCTTTTCTTATGTAGTGTCTGCCCTACGGTTCACCATGTCGGGCATACCATCGGATGCCAGTAAGGTGGAAATGAAACTATCTCCGGTAAGTTCCGGAATCTCATTCAGCGGAAATCCAAGGAACGACAAACAGGAAGCCGCCATCACGTTTCATAAGGACGGACATATATGGACGTGCAAAGAGCAATACATAATCCCCTCAGAAAGTTCTACCACACATTTATCTATCAACATAGAACGCCCCGGAGGAAACGAAGCCTACGGATATACTTATCAAGCGGCATTAAAAGCCGGATATCCTTATCACTTTACAGGCAGATACGGCCAACCTATCGCACTAGACGGTACATTCCAAGCTGAGGGATGGCACCAAGTAACCAATGTGGAGTTCGGTTTCGACCAAATAAAACCAGACGGGAAAGACGACAATGAAGGGAACGGCGGAAACAGTGGTAGCGGTAGTAGCGGTGAAGGTGGCGGAAGCGACGGAAACGAAGGAGAAGACAATAATGACAGCAACATGCCGATATATAAGGTTTCGGCAATGCCCGAAGTAGGCACACTATGGAAAGAATGCTTGGTATGCTCGCTCACCCCTTCATCGGGTACCGAAAGCACAGCGTTGCTGCTTGCCCCGCAGCAATTCTATGTCTATGCTTCCGATACGGAAGAGCAACTCTCCTATTTCTCGCACAACGGCATGAGCGGATGGCGTATATTCACAACCGAAGAGGCCAAAGCATTCAGAGACCGCTACTTCGGCATTACCAAGACAGAGGCGCTTAACAAACTGTTGCTCGACGCAGAAGTGCCCAGTCTAATAAAATACGAAGGCACCGACCGCTATCTATGCAATAACGGAAAGTCTACGTTCAGCATGACATCAAATATGGTATCGAACGCTGGCGACAGCCGGAAGTATTACCTCCGCCCGGTTAAAGAAGTGAAGCTGAAATTATCGAAGTAAAATAATAGGCCACGCGAATAGGAAGTCGACCGATGGGAAGCTCGCTAATCATCTATCGTAATTCCCATTTTACGCATAATAAAACATGCGTTCATATTTTGAGCCACTCCTTCTTGCAACTTATAAGAGAACGTAAGTTCGTCATTATGTATATCGGCTTCGAAACAATAGTTATGTATCTCTTTAGGATATTGATCTACCAACGTACCCAACAAAAGGTCGTGCGTAGCAATGATTCCGTTGGCACTAAGACGGATAAACTGTTTGATAAGATCGAGCGAACCCTTCTGCTTGTCGGTTGAGTTGGTTCCTTTAAGTATCTCGTCAAGAATGATAAAGAGTTCATTCCCCTCATTCAGCATGTCGATGATACGTTTCAGACGCTTCATCTCCGCAAAGAAATACGATTCGTTTCCGGCAAGCGAATCGGAAGTGCGAAGACTAGTAACCAACTGAGACGGATAAAGTTCAAGCGAATCACAGCATACCGGGCAACCTATGCATGCCAACAGATAGTTTACCCCGATAGTACGAAGATAAGTACTCTTGCCTGCCATATTAGCTCCGGTTATTATCAGGAAGAAAGGACGTACGGGAATATGCGCATCATTCTTTACACACTTGTCTTGTGCCATAAGCGGATGCCCCATGCCACGGGCTTCAAACATAAAAGGCTTATCCGAAATTATAGGATAAACATAGTCGGGATGATTAAACCCGAAAGTGCCCAACGAGCATAAAGCATCAAGCTCGCCCACTACTTCGAGCCACTCCATGACCTGCTTGCCGTATCTCTGTTTCCACTTTTCTATGCGTACTATCTGGCGCATCTGGAAAAAGACGCTTCCCTCTAATAATAAATACAGCAACTGGTTATTGCGTAAGTCCAAACGTTCCAACTCTCGCGACAACTGACGCAAGACTTTTATCGGCGAATTACCACCAGAGTTCAAACGCTCTATCAACTGACGTACACCAGCCGACTGCCATTCTTCTTTTTCAGTAAGTTCTATTAACTTGGCATAGCTATTCAGAGTGCGCAATTTCTTGCCGAAAGTATCCTGAACCATAGTGGCGTGCTTCTGAATTCCGAAACTAAGGATAATGAAACAGAAGAATACAAAACCAAACCAGCCCATGCCAATCAAGTCAAGCAATCCCGCCAAAAGTAGCACAACATTAAGCGCAGGTACTCCCCACAGCAACACTTTAACCCAAGCTTTACCCAAGAAAAGCGGTGCGCTGTTAACCCAATCGGAAATCTCCCTCTCGTCAGTATCTTTTCCTCTATACACCATGCCGGCAACACGGAACGCTTCACGAAACTCCGGTTTCATGCTTACTTCTTTCACTGTTTCTTGTCGCTGCTCTATAGTCTCCTTACGCAGCAGATGTCGCTTTAACCATGTAGCCAAGACAGACTTCCCTACATGAGTGCAGGTACGATTCAGCATTTGAAATACCGAACGCTCTCCAAACACATCGATATCGTATGTATACACATGCTCGGGGTCAACATATTCATCGCCTCCGTGGAAGCTGCTTATATCACCCTGCAAAGCTTTCAGTTCATTCCGGTTGATTTCGGCTTTTGCTTCTGTCAGTTCCTTATCCAAGAACAAACGATTGTGCCACTTCACCAAAACAAAGAAAGGCAAGAAGGTAATGCACATAGCAACAGTTATCACCCATGCCGGCGAGCGGAAAAACAAAAATACAGATACCACTCCGGCAACAAACAAAACAAGACGCAACATGCTAACCTGAAAGATGCGAGTTTTGATTTTTCCTAAATCAGCCTCCGCCTCTTTCAAGCGCATAGTATACCAGTCGGAATTCGTAGTTCGATTCATATCTTGATTGAAATATACTCTTTCAATAAAACAATTTACTCCATTAATTGGGGCAAATCTAGATATAAATCACGATTTATATGCCAGTGGTATAAGAAAAAATCAAGACCACCCCTATCTTTATGGCATTGGAGGTCTCAGTGTGTGAGCCTCAGATTATGTATAACGAGCTCTTTGTCTCAAAATTTAATAGCCTATGCGGATAGTATGTGGTCTTGATGTACATAAAGATAGTGTGTTTGTTTGCATTCTCAATGAGAAAGGTGAGAAATTTGAATCGAAATATGGAGTTTTGACTCCAGAGTTAGAAGAACTGCACCAGCTTCTCCTTACTCATGAAGTAAAGGAGGTCACCATGGAAAGCACCAGTATTTACTGGCATCCCATTTGGCGCGTTCTTGGCGATATAGAATGCCTTAAATTAGTCAATCCGTACTTCATAAAACAACTTCCCGGCAGAAAGAGTGACGTCCGTGATGCGGCATGGATAGCGGAATGTACCATGAAGGATCTCATTCGCGGCAGTTTCGTTCCGGATGCTACAGTCCAGTGTATGCGTCAATACAACCGACGCATTTTCGACTTGAACAAGGAGAAAGTCTATAAACTTACCAAGCTTGACGCTTTGCTTCACCGCTGCAATATCCGTATCAGCAACTACGTATCATCTATCGACAGCAAAAGCTACAAGGAAGTGGTCTGGCTACTTTCCGAGGGAATTGTCGATGCCGAAAGACTTATGGAGGCGATTCATGGACGGACGGTGAACCGTGTCGGAAAGGACGTGATAAAAGCCGCTCTTACAGGTATTGTCAACGAAGTGGATATAGACTTGATAAGGCTATACAGGGAGGAATTACAGATTGACGACAAACACCTGAAAGAGTGCCAGAATAAACTGACGGAAATATGCAGGAATGAATTCCCCAAGGAGTTCGAAAATCTTCAAACGATTCCCGGTGTAAAGGAACGTTCGGCAACCTCCATACTCTCAGAATTAGGAGCCGACATGAAGATGTTTCTTACAGCGTCAGCATTGGTGTCATGGTGCGGACTCAAGCCCAGGAATGAAGAAAGCGCAGGAAAAATCAAATCGCGTAGAATAACTCACGGGAACAAATACATCAGAAAGACAATGATTGAATGCGCATGGGGAGCCAGCCGGACACAAGACTGTTTTTATTCGAATTTCAGCTACATACAGACTAAAGTCAGAAGAAAGAACGCCATGAAAGTAAAAGTGGCCATAGCCAGAAAAATGCTTGTTGCCATTTGGCATGTGTTGGGTGAAAATGTTCCATACTATGATTATAAGAAGCCGAAAGCCATAGCGGACGGCAACTCATAATATACCGCTTATTGTAAGGCCAGTATCTTTGTGGTAGCATGACTCCGTTTTGCAAATTGACTGATGCTTTAAGCGGCTTAGGATGCCAGTGTTAGGAATTAAAGCCTGAAGAGGAAAATTATACATATTACACCTTATATTAGACTGTTCATAAAAGAGCGGTCACTGCACGTATGCACTTAAACTCCACTAATGAATATGTTAGCCATAAAGACAGGGGTAATCTTTATTTTTTCATAGAGGAAAATATAAAAAATGCGGATATTACAGGTCTTTGAAGTATATAAATAGTATTGAGATAATTTGTTCTTAAAAAATGTTTGAAAGCACTTTTTGAAAGAAAAAACAGCTTGTATTCTGTGAACAAATACAAGCTGTATGACAATCATCCTGATAAATTTACATATTCATTTTCACTTTAATTGGACACCATGAAAACAATATTAATTGTTGTTTGCCGAAGGCGGTACATTGCCTGCATTGACACCCCATGCCTTGTTCGGATGATTGCCCATGACGAGTACCAGTTTGCCGCCTTCTTTTAAGTCATCGTGACTGAACCAAGGTTTGTTCCATTCTTTCCCGTTCATCGTGGCTGATTGGATATATTTGTTCTCGTCAGATGCTCCTTGTGCTTCGATTTCAAATACCTTGCCGTTGCTCAGTGTGATTTTGGCACGGGTGAAAAGCGGACTACCTATGTTATAGGCCGGAAAACCGGGAGTGACGGGATAGAACCCCAAGGAAGAGAAGACTACGAACGATGTCATGCCACCGCCGTCTTCATCGCCAGGAATGCCCATCAGATCGTTTCGGAACCAAGTACGGAGCATTTGACGGATGCGTTTTTGTGTCTTCCAGGGTTGTCCGGCATAATTGTAGAGGTAGGGTACGTGCAGTGAGGGTTCATTAGCCATGGAGAATTGTCCTACATTGCCGGTGTGGTCGGGAAGTTGGGCATAAAATTCATATTTGCTACGCCCTAACGGTTCACGGAACATCTGGTCGAGGTTGGCAATAAATGCTTCATTACCCCCCATGAGGTTGATAAGGTCAGCAATGTTATGCGGAACGTCCCAGCGATACACCCAACCGTTATTTTCACCGTAATATTCACGGGCACCCATGCCACCGGGGAATCGGTAGTCGAAAGGTTCTATCCAGCGACCATCCTTGTCTTTGGGATGGAAAAAAGATGTAGTGGGATTGAAGAGATTGCGGTAATTGTAGGAACATTGCAGGTAATGTGCGGCTTCTTCCGTCTTGCCCAGTGCAGTGGCAATGCGTGACAAACACCACTGGTCGTAACTGGTGCCCAGTGTGACAGCTACGGGTTGACGTTTTTCGAAAGGATGCACATTAGGATCTGTTTCTTGTTCATCCGGGCGGAGGGCAGGAATATAGCCGTGGTCATGATAAAAAGTATCAATCCATCCAGCGGGGTTGCCAGACCAAGGTGCAAGTGTTTTTTCTTCCATACCCCGACGACAAGCTTCATAGGCTTTGACTGTATCCACGTGCAATCCTTTTGCGAGTGCATCAGCCACTGTGGCTACAGCGTGGTTGGAGTTCATGCGACGCGTATCGCCCGTAGTTTCAGGAAAGGTAGGCATCCATAGGTTGCCCATTTGTTCGGCCATGCGCAGGTAAGAGTCTATAATATCTTCTTCTTTCTGTCGGTCGATGAGTACACGTAGGGGGTGGGCGGCACGGTAAGTATCCCAAATCCAATCATCAGTATAAAAAGGTGTACCGTTGTCATTGTGTACTTGTCCGTCGAAAGCACTGAAGTAACGACCATCCTCGCTCATGCAGACCGGTCGCTCAAAGGTGCGGTAGAAGGAAGAATAGAAAACGATCTTCTCGTCTTCTGTGCCACCCTCTACCCGGATGCGTCCCAACGTTTCGTTCCAAATGTCCCGTCCGGTTTGGACAAGGTTTTCGAGGTTGTACTCTTTCTGTTCGCGACGCAGATTCTTTTCAGCCTGTTCCTCACTGATGAAGGAAATACCGTAACGTAGGTTAACAGTAGAAGTACCTTCGGCAAAACGCCATGCGGCACAGACATTTGTTCCTTCTGCCAGGTCTTTACTTCCCTCGATGACACCGTTTTCCACGACACCTGCCTCTATGGCTTCTTCTTGTGGTTCGATATATAAGTAGACATTTGTATTGTTGCTTAACTGTTGCCGCCCGCAAATAAAGTTATGTCCGACACGGATGGCTCCGTTACGTGAGTTGACTATTACATAAGCGGGGTTGTCTGGTTCGAAGGTAATCCGATATTGGGCTGATTGGTGTGAGAGGGCGTATTCAGCTTTTATGCGGTTGTCATCCAGTTCTACGCTATAACTGTAGGGAGTCAGGCGTTCATTATCATACGTATATGCCATGACGGGGCGCAGGCTGTCTCCTTGATAAGGACTTAGATTGAATGCCGAGCGTTCGCGATGGTTGGTGACGATAATGGGCAGACCATTCAGTAGTTCGGATGTATAGTCTGCGCGTTCGGGATAAACTCGCAGCATACTGTTAGGTAACTGAATGGTTGGAAATGTTGGAACAAGCAAGTGGCTGATATTCCCTATGTAGGGATCCACGTAATCTATTGGTGCTTTGTCCGGCATGTTTTGTTGTACTCCGCATGCCCCCAATGTACAAGCAATTGCTACGGAAAGTGTTAAATGTGTTATTTTCATGATTCTGTTATTTGTTTTTTCTGCCGCAGATAATGCAAATCGAATACAATATACCCAAAGACAGAACAATAGTCTTCTTGCAAAGACCAGCAAACTAATTTGCTGGTCTTACATACCTCTTAGTCTTCTTGACAGATGAAATAGAAGGCGGAAGAGATTCCGTATCCGTTGCACGTTTATAGTTGGGCACATCAGACATAACGAAATGCAGTTTTACTCCATCACGAATGGAATCATATTGAAGATATGATTTATTATACTTCTCACCATTTACATATAGTTCTTTCACATACACGTTCTTTTCCGACCAATTCTCGGCAGTCATTTCTATCTTGCGTCCATTACTCAATCGAACTGTGAGAGCCTCAACACAAGGCGAACCTATGTTATAGACATTACTTGACGGAGCAACCGGATAAAATCCCATGCAGTTAAATATATACCATGCCGACATCTGACCACAATCGTCATTGCCACTTAAAGCATCGGGCGTATCACCATAAAAGCGCGACACTATTTCGCGCACCCACTTCTGACATTTCCAAGGCTCGCCCAAATAGTTATAAAGATAAGCCACATGATGACAAGGCTCGTTGCCGTGCCAATATGCACCTATACGTCCTTGAATATCATGCGCTCCCGGTATATTTTCAGGCAACTCTACAGTAAACAGTTCGTCTAAACGCTTTTTGAATAATTTTTTCCCTATAGTATTCATGTAACCTTGAACATCGTGCGGCACATACCACGTGTATTGCACAGTAAATCCTTCGGTAATATCTCCCCATCCATTAACCGAGCCTGGCCCTTCGTATGCAATCGGAGTAAACGGAGTGCGCCAATTACCCTTACTATCGCGAGCACGCATATATCCAGTCTCTGGATCTATCAATGTTTGATATGACAAAGCACGATTCAAGAAATACTCATAATCTTTATCCTTACCCAATTTCCTTGCCGCTTGCGCTATACAATAATCATCGTAAGCATACTCTAATGTCTTCGATACAGACTCTGCCTCCTTATCGAATGGCACATACCCATACGCACGATACTCTGGCAAACAATCGTAATGTCGATTCATCGCCGTAGTTTTCATAGCCTCATAAGCACGTTCATAATCTAAACCCTTTACATCTTTCACTATCATATCGGCTAATACAGATACCGCATGATACCCTATCATACACCATGTTTCATTTCCATAAAACGACCATATAGGAAGCATTTTTTCAACACTTTTGTCATAATGCGCTAGCATAGAGTAAGCAATGTCTACATTCAAATCCTGATGCACAAGATTAAACAATGGATGCAACGCACGATAGGTATCCCATAATGAAAATACTGTATAATTAGTAAATCCGTCGGCTTTGTCTATATTCTTATCAAGCCCACGATAATGTCCGTCGGCATCTTGAAAGACAAACGGATGCAATGCCGCATGATAAGCAGAAGTATAAAAAGTACGTTTTGTCTTTTCATCGCCCTTGACAGTGTATTTCGACAACTCTTTCTCCCATAATTGTTCACCCTTCGCCTTAAGAACATCAAACGATATGCTCTCCGATTCTCGAAGGTTATCTACCGCTCCATCAGTACTTACTCCGGAAACAGCGACTCTTACGGTCACGGCCTCTCCATCATTTGTAGCAAACGAAACATAAGCCATCAAATTCTTTCCCCAAGCCTCATTGCTACTGCGGAAACGAGAGGTATTATAAATCACCGGTTTTTTATCTTGCATTATTCGAAAGCCCGACAATTTATTCGAGAAAACCGCTGCAAAGAAAACATGACGTTCTGGTCCCCATCCCTTTACCAGTTTTGAACCTACAATGGTAGAGTCGTTCAACACACGCAGGTTAGCCCATTCGCAAGAGTGCCACAGCGTATGGTTCATATCAATCATGATAAATGCTTTCTCAGACTTAGGATAAGTGAAGCGGAATATTCCACTCCTCACCCCTGAAGTCATCTCCGCTTTCACGCCATAATCAAGAAGATCAACAGCATAATAATTTGGCGAAGCCCATTCCTTATCGTGAGCATAGCGCGAACGATACCCTGCATCAGGATTTTCACGCGTACCCGGATCAAGTTTCATATCACCTACCCCAGGAACAAAAAGAAAATCACCTAAATCAGGAATACCTGTTCCGCTAAGATGCGTAAGACTAAACCCGAGGATGGATGAATGATTATACTTGTACCCCGAAGCCGCATCGTAAAAATGCGCATCTGTGTCGGGACTTATCTGAATGCCACCAAACGGTATCTGAGCTCCGGGATATACATTACCATATCCGTCAGTACCGACAAACGGATTAACATAATCAACAAGGCGACTAGGTTGTGACATGATTGGCAAGCAACAACTTGCCAATCCTATCAACCCAAAAACAATCTTAATACTATTTATTTTCATGCTGTTATAGAATTATCATTGCTGAATATCGCCTACAGCTACCTGATACTCATGCCACAGGTCATCAATATCGTATTTTTCGCCTAATATATGCTTTATCGCTTTATTAAACGACCAAGGAACAACCTCAAGGGTACTGCGGTTAAACTTACGTAGAAACTCCGGGTCCTTATTATCGCGAAGCCATACGAAGAAATATCCTGCCGTACGATACCCATCCATATAATTTCCGCCTTTCGGACGATCGCCTTCTTTAAAACCTCCGTTGGCAACACGCACCGCATCGGCCATGCCTTCAATGAACGCCCAGAACACACGGTTTGTACCATACGACCCTATACCCTGCGGTTCAAGCTGAAAGGCATGAGTAAGTTCATGCAATAAAACGCCACGTGTTTCAAAAAACAATTTTGTAGTATCGTTTGCCTCAAAAGACTTTTCAATATGACGTGTGCTATAGAATATAGTCACATTGTCATGATCTCCTCCTTTAGCGGAGATTCCATCTATATCTTCAAGTGTATAATGAATATTAGATACAGCAGGAATACTGTCTTGTGGTGAAGAATACAAAGTAGACAGCACCGTCTTTGCCTGTTCTTTAATATAGTCTTCGGCATTAGGGATTATACGATGATAAATCTCTGAGCCTTTTGTTTGCGGAGCCTTATCCTCAAACAAGATATTTCCTACAGGATAATTATTCCATTGCTGCACATCGGAAGTCTTATCCGCCTTGGCACCAAACGAACATGCTTCTGCACACAAAAGAGCACAAGCAACGTATAATAAGCACTTAGTTTTCATAATGTTTTTTATTTTAAGATTCTGTTTATTTACCTATTCCATCAGTCATTGAATAAGGTCGGTCTGCACGAGACAGCCCTCTCTTCTTAGCCGGTGATGACGACATTTTATATTCCATCACACCACCTTCCATCAAATCATTATGCGTAATATATCGCTTGTCATAAGGTTTTCCATTAATCTTAAGCGAATGTACGTAACAATTTTTGTCGCTTACTCCAGGAGCTTTTATCTCTAATGTTTTTCCATTAGACAACTGCATCTTGATATAAGGCAGATAAGGAGCACCCAATACGTATTGGTCTGTACCGGGACATACAGGATAAAAGCCCATTACAGAAAACAAATACCATGCAGACATCTGTCCGCAATCGTCATTTCCTCCCAATCCGTTTATATTGTTTTTATACATCTTATTCAAGATATAACGAACCCAATATTGAGTTTTCCAAGGCTGAGAAGTCCAAGCGTATAAATAAGGAATATGATGACTCGGTTCATTACCGTGCACATATCCTCCTACTAACCCGTCGATAGTAATATCTTCATTGTCGGCATAATACTTTTCTGGAAGATGCATATTAAACAGCTTATCCAATTTATCGATAAACCCTTTTTCTCCACCCATTAAATCTATCATGCCATATACATCATGCGGAACGTGAAACGAGAAATTCCATGAATTACCTTCAATAAACCCTTCGCCATAAGTCTGTAACGCATCAAACTCTTTCTTAAAAGAACCGTCGGCATAACGTGGACGGGCAAAACCGATGCTCTTATCGTATATATTACGATAATTCAATGCACGCTTACGATATGTTTCCGCAATATCGGTCTTCCCTGCTTTTAACGCTGTATGATAAATAGTCCAATCATCATACGCATATTCCAATGTAGAAGAGGCAGCTGTTCCACTTCGGTCATAAGGGATATATCCTAATTTTATGTAATCGGTCATTCCTTCATAATAAGGAACCGTAGAAGTGCTTACCATCGCTTTTAAAGCCTCATCAACATTGGTAAATGCTTTCTTAGCGATTGCGTCCGCCAATACCGAAACTGCATGATAACCACTCATACACCAATTTTCGTTACCCATCAAACTCCACACCGGAAGCATCCCGTGTACACTTTGCTGCTGGTGCTTTATCATCGATTCTACCATGTCCGAATTACGCTTTGGAGCAATCAGATTCAAGAAAGGATGTTCAGCACGATATGTATCCCACAATGAAAATATAGTATAGTTAGTGAATCCATCAGCTTTATGTATGTTATGATCCAAGCCTCTATACTGTCCGTCTACATCCATATATACAGAAGGATTTATCATTGTATGATACAGCGAAGTATAAAACATTGTTTTCTGGTCGTTCGTACCTTGTATCTCGAAACGCTTCAACTCGTCATTCCAATCCGTACGAACAGCCTCCGCTATTTGATTGAAATCTCTGCCAGAGGCTTCGGCACGAAGGTTTTTCAATGCACCGTCCATACTTACCGGAGATAACGCTACTTTTACTGTCAACTCTGAATCTTTTGCCGTATTAAAATTTAAATACGCCACAATCTTACGCCCGTTTATTTCCGGAAAGTTCTTTTCTAATTGAAAACGACGCCAAAACCCGTTGTACACTACTTTCTCTTTATCCGTATACCCATAATCCACAATAGGTTGTGAAAACGAAATGGCAAAATAAGTATAATTGGTACGTGCCCATCCGTTGGTTATTCTATATCCGGTTACCAACGTATCATTCTCTACACGCATTGTAGACCATAATACCTTTCCATCATAATTATAAATACTATGCACCAAATCAAGAATCAAATGTCCATTCTCACCATTAGGGAAAGTATATTTATGAATTCCAACACGAGGAGTTGCCGTAAGCTGAGCCTTTATATTATAATCTTTCAGCATCACCTCATAATATCCCGGAGCGACCTTTTCAGTGGAGTGCTCAAAACGAGAACGATACCCTTCATCTGGGTTTTCGGCCCGTCCGGGATTCAACTTCAAGTCTCCTGTAGCCGGCATAATAAGTATATCACCCAAATCGGAATGCCCAGTACCGCTTAAATGAGTATGACTGAAACCCACAATCGTTTTATCGCTGTATTGATAACCTGCGCAATATTCGTATGCTTTAGATTGATACTTACCGTTAACGTTATGCGGAATAGTATCTGTATCAGGACTTAGCTGTATTAATCCAAAAGGCGAGCATGCACCAGGAAAAGTATGTCCCATTCCATTTGTTCCGATGATAGGATTTACATAATCCGCCGGTCGCTGGGCGATGGCAGCTATCGAAAATGCTGCCATCGCCATCATCATCTTTGTTTTCCTATTCATGTTGAGCCTATTATTTATTATTACGAGAGAAAGAATACGGAAAATCTGAATCTTTCACACCTCTGTTCTTATTAGGTTTACCATCCATATCGAATAACAAACGGCCGCCTTTTATCAGGTCGAAATGATTAATATAGTTCTTGGTGTAGTTCTTACCGTTATAGTTTAAAGTCTTTATATAACGGTTGGTATCACTGTTTGCAGGAGCTACAATTTCCAATTTCTTTCCGTTCTCTAAAGAGACTGTAACTTTATTGAAGTATGGTGCGCCCAATACATATTCATTACTTCCCGGACATACAGGATAGAATCCTAACGCCGTAAACACATACCAAGCAGAAGTCTGACCATTATCTTCGTCTCCACAATAACCGTCAGGAGTTGCCATATACAAGCGATTCATCGTTTCACGCAACCAATACTGCGCTTTCCAAGGTGCTCCAGCATAGTTATACAAATATATCATATGCTGTATAGGCTGATTGCCATGTGCATAGTTGCCCATATTTACAATCTGCATCTCACGAATTTCATGAATTACTCCACCATAATAACTATCATCAAAAACTGGAGGCAGCTTAAATACAGAATCGAGCATGTTGACAAACTCTTGCTTGCCACCCATCAAGTCAACCAAGCCTTGTATATCGTGAAACACAGACCATGTATAATGCCAGCTATTACCTTCGGTAAAAGCATCTCCCCACTTAAACGGATTAAAAGGCGACTGGAATGTTCCGTCAGCGTTTTTCCCTCGCATCAACTTATGCTCCGGGTCGAAAACTTTACGGAAGTTCTGACTTCTGTTTTTATATACTTCAATCTCCTTTTCCGGGCGACCTAATTTCTGCCCCATTCGATAAATACACCAATCATTGTATGCATATTCCAACGTACGGGCTATGCTTTCATTTATACCTACGTTGTAAGGAACATATCCCAATTTATTATAATAATCATAGCCATAACGTCCTGTAGACTGAACCCGCGGATGTACACTGTTGGCGCATTTAATCATGCCTTCGTACATTTTCTCGGCATCGACTTTTGTTATGCCTTTCATAAAAGCATCAGAAATAATAGATGCCGAATTGTTTCCAACCATACATCCACGGTGGCCAGGACTAGCCCATTCTGGGAAGAAACCGCTTTCAAGATATGCGTTGAGCAAACCTTCTTGCATCTTCTCTCCTACCGATGGATAAATCAGATTGACAAAAGGAAAAAGACAACGGAATGTATCCCAAAAGCCAGTATCCGTAAACATGTATCCCGGCAATGTTTTTCCATTATAAGGACTGTAATGAACAGTATTTCCTTTTACATCGATTTCTGAAAGATTACGCGGAAACAACACCGAACGATACATACATGAATAGAACGTAGCGATACGGTTTTCATTATCATCGTCTACTTTAATACGTCCTAATATATCATTCCATCTCTTGTATGCCGCATCTTTCACCTGAGCGAACGACTTATCTCCTATCTCTTTCAGATTCTGGTAAGCCTGCTCCATACTTATAAATGAAGATGCAACCTTGGCGTGAACCTGCTCACCCCGCTTCACCTTAAAGCCAATGGCTGCTCCTACATGATCAGACTGCAAATCGAGATGTTCTTCTACTATACGATAATTAGCCCATACCTTATTAAAGGTGAATGGTTTATCAAACTCTATCACAAAATAATTCTTGAAATTCTGTGGTACACCGCCGCTATTACGAGTTGTGTAGCCCACTATTTTATTTTGCTCTGGCAATATTTTCACATACGAGCCACGGTCGAACGCATCGATTACTACATATGCGTCTTTTGATTCCGGGAAAGTAAAGCGAAAATAAGCGCAACGCTCAGTAGGAGTTATTTCGGTGGTCATATTATAGTCTGCCAGATACACACTATAATAATACGGAGTAGCCTTCTCTGCCTTATGAGAGAACCATGAAGCGCGACTATCCTGATCTATTTTCAACGAACCAGTCATCGGCATTATCGAGAACTGACCATAATCGTTTATCCACGGACTGGGCTGATGTGTCTGCTTAAATCCCCTTATCTTTTCAGAGCGATAAGTATATGCCCAACCGTCGCCCATCTTTCCGGTCTGAGGCATCCAGAAGTTCATACCCCACGGCAAAGCGATGGCCGGATAAGTATTTCCATTAGACAGAGAAATGTTAGAGTCTGTTCCCATGAGCGGATTTACATAATCAACAGGCCTTTTCTCGGCAAACAGAGAAATACTCCCTATCCATATTATTCCTATTAAAGACGTTAGTTTCTTTATATTCATTTTTTACCTTATTTTTATATTATCACTTTTCATCTTTTCATTTTAAACCATTGCTCACCGGTAGCACTCAGAACATAGACTGTCTGTGTATTATCATCGCAGCTCCAATAAAGGCCATCGGCAGAGCTACAGAACGACAAAAACTTTTCGTCTTCACGCTGCACAAGAGCGTAATCGTCTGGGTTGTTATGCCAACCGAACATATCGTAAATTTCACCCCACTTGATGAAAATACGTCCGGTTTCATTATCTGCGCTAAGCATAGGCTTTATGCCTATATAAGAACCCATACTGCTCCACGGACATACTACCAGATTACGAGGATCACGGTCGTCAAACTCCAGCTGCGACGGGAACACGCCTTTGAAATCCTGATGCGTGTCGTTCTGGTCTACAACATGAGTTCCCCAGTTACTGGAGTTATACCATGCCACAATATCAGAAGCCTTTCTTGTATCGCAAGTTACACTACCGTCATTCGTCTTGAGGTCACCACTCAAATAATTATAATAGAACTTGTTCAATACAGCTCCGTTTAATGCAACATCCTTGCCAAATGCCAATATAGCGTCTTCATCGCCTGTAGTATCTACAGTTATAGGACATTCTACATGCTTTACACGTCCGTCTACAATAGAAGACACCTTTAATTTCCAATTGTTTTCTTCATCGCAAGATATCAGATAGTGAGCCATAAACCCATATGATGAATTACGGAACACACCATTGTTCAACTGAGTCTTAAGCAAGTTCAGGGCTTGCGACTTATTGTAAGCAACCAACATCTCCTTGCGTCTTTGTTCATTTGCGTTTATTTCGGCTAATGTTGCCGGAGTCAAAATCATTTCTTTACCATATGTTTCCCCAGAAGCGACAATCTTATCAGCCGAAAATGATGTTACAACAAATGTGTGTTCCGCATTTTCCGATAAATACTGCAATGCTCCACCTCCATCTAACGAGAGCAGCACTTTAGACGCTCCGTCAAAATCAAGATGATAATCAGTCTCAACCTGATTCTTCAGGAAATAAGTCTCATCAGGAGCCGACACCACCATATAGTCATCGCCAAACGTAAAATAGAACGTACTACCTTCGTAAGACAATTTCCAACGACCGCTATTGTTCAATAATACTTTTTCAAATTCTGACGGACGGAGTCTGTTTTCACTTAATGTACCCTGTGACTCCCAATCTTTCCACACATCTGTCATGCCACAGCTTGAAAGCGCCAGGCAAGACATGAGTAATATTGTATGTTTTTTCATAATTATCTTTTTAAATTCAAGACATAAAGATGACTATTGCATAATTCAAAACATCATGCAAGGCCTTTCTTTAAGTAAACTAGTAAACTAAATTATCTATCTTATTCCCTGCAAAATAGCCCGCGACACTCTCATTGGTGACACAGAATATACAGGCGGATTATATGGTTCTAAATTCCCGGTCAAAGCATATCCTTTTGCAGCACCCGGATTACAGATACGGAAATCTATTAATTGCGATATTTCTCCGTCGTTAGAGATATTTAAACAACCGTCGTCCTTATCGGCTGTAGAATACCCACCACCTTCTGTAGGAAGTACACCCCACGGATTTCTCATAGTAAACAGATAATCGCTACTTTTCGGAGGGAATATAGAAAAGGCATGTCCCGAAGTTGTTTGCTTTGTTCCATCGGCATTCACACCGCCTTTAGTGAAACCTCCTACAATTATCTTACGCTGGTTGAGAGACACTACAGCTGCACGCTGAAGTTCTTCAGCACTCAATTTTCCGGAACTAAAAGCAAAACTATCACCACTTCCGGTCAAAATAGCTGAGACAAACTCAGTACCTATACCTCCAATGTTAGATGTGCCTTTATAAACTTGATGCCACTTTATGATAGCTTTTTCTATTACAGTAGCCCACGTAACCTGATCGTTTTTGCCTGAAGCCGCTCCTACTTTATTACCATCAGCAACAAACGTATTATCGACACCAATCTCTACAGGAGAACCAGATGGATCGTATAATGTAACGGCAAACGTATTGTCGGCATTGTCTTTCACAATAGCCTTAATATAGTTAGGAAACAAATAGGCTATAGACGCCATTACAGCACATGCACAACAGTCGCCCACCACATGCTGGTTTACATCTGCCGGACGTGGAATACCGAACGGATACAAAGAGCCTACCGGAAAAGACTTCCACGTCAGATTTTCAAATGTATCTGGTTGTTTAGAAGCATCTTTAAGCCATGATAACTGAGCAGTTGTAGCCGTTAAATCATTCTCATGCATCGTACCCATTGGAGTGATTGCCGAGAAAGTCTTACCAGAAGAATTCTTCATCAGGTCATCTATATCGCCGCTAAACGACGCTGCCGACAAAACTAACTCCGATAATTGTGTAGAAGAACCGCCACCGTTATCAGTTACCGATAATTTGTAATAGCGATACTCCACATTATTATCGACCGAATAAGTCTTAGTTTCTTTACGAGCCGCAAACAATTGTTCTGATTGTTTATCGATAGCTACCCATTTTTTTCCATCCTTAGAGCCGAAGAATGTCCATGATGCAGGGTCTGAAGCTCCGGCATCGGCTGCCGACGTTAAAGAATAAGACTTTACTGCCACATTACTATTGCCGTTCCATGTAATATCAAACGACGCATGAGGAGTGAGAAACTTAGTATCAACATTACCATCCACCAAATTGGCTATTCCATAAGCACTAGGAGAATCTGAATATTGTGAAATAACAGTTCCGCTGTTAGGCATATTAGAATTGCCAGTTCCAAGTACCCAATAAGGCGAAGCCCAATCGCTGTTATCAGGCTCATCGCCATTACTGCTTGAGCAGCCTGTCATTGCATAAGGCAATGACAGAGAAACTGCCAGCAGAAACATTTTAGTTATTTGAGATTTCATAAATAAGCACAAATTAGTTTGAAGAATCAACAGCATTCCATCCATAGTTCTGTACCATCTTCGGATTACGACGGATATCCGAATCGGGTATCGGGAAGAGATAATGACGCTTAGCGAATACACGTGTCTCAGTAACTACTTTCTCAAAGAAAGCTGGTGCGTCTTTCATCGAATTCATTCCATGTATGTCACCACCTTCACCGCCTCTATGATAAGAAGGATAAATCCAATCGTCACCTATAGCCATATCTGCTACCTTCCAACGACGGACATCGAAATATCGGTTCCATTCGTAGGCAAGTTCTATCAAGCGTTCACGGCGAATACGTTTGTCTACCGCATCACGGTCACTAGGATAACTTATATAAGTGAGTCCGTTACTGTCAGAGCCTCCATTATTTCCATAACCAGGAACACCGGCACGTGCACGCACTGCATTTACATATTTCATGGCCTCATCGTAACTGCCACAGGCACTCAACGCCTCAGCATATCCTAAATACATGTCGGCCAAGCGGAGCAAATTAGCGCAGTGCTGTCCGTTATTACGGTCCATTGGAGCCATTTTACGTACGCCATAACCTTCTATCGGAGCATCATGACCTGCAGCTGCACGTCCCGAATTACCGTTATAGGTCAATTCTGTAGTAACTTTGCCCGCATTAGTAGTCTGATTAACCCAAGTAGAACCGTTATAAGTAATACATGCGTAAAAACGAGGTTCACGATTCTTCCATTGCTTTAAGGTCTGATTAGAGTTGGCTTTGAAGAATGTATAATTTTCGTTCTGCGGATTGTTGTAATCGTCCGACGAACCATAATATTCAGAAGAAGGTATTCCTTCGTACTCTTTATAATCTGGATCGTCTACTATACGAAGTCCTTTATCTGTATAGAACAAGTCAACCATCTCTTGGGTAGTACCAAATCCTAAACCTCCTTTTATAGAAGAATCATCCACCTGCTTATGATACGGAGTCAGTTCGTATGCATGATTGTTATGATCGGACAACTGAATGAAAATCTGCTCTTTATTGGCAGCATCAGCATAATAAACTCCCGACGTCACTCTACGATATGACTCAAAGTAATCTATCTTTCCATTGTCGCCAGTAGTAGTATAGAGTTTATAAACACCTGTCGAAACAAAAGAGTCAAAAAATTCTTTGTAAGCATCACGAGCTTTTTCCCATTTAGCTTGCTCTTGCGACTTATCTTGTGGGAAAAGTTGCTTTCCGTCTGTATTTACTACGCCTGCATAATCAGCGTTGCAGTTAAACAATGGGCTGGCTGCATACAGAAGCAATTTCGCTTTGAAAGCCTTACAAGCTCCCTTATCAAAGCGTCCCAAGTTAGCTCCTTCATATTTGGTAGGCAGATCGGCAGCCGCTTTGTCAAATTCATCAGCTATCCAATTTACACACTCGTCTACAGAGTTACGCTCCTTCAGCAAATCCTCCAAATCTGCATCCAAAGGAATAGCCTCATCACCCAACATGACAATAGGACCGTAAGAACGGAAAAGCATAAAATAATAGTAAGCTCTAAGCGCACGTGCTTGGGCCTTCCACAACGTACGGTCGTTGGCACTGGCTTCTGTACAATTATCTACATTCGATATAAATGTACTTGCCTTTGCTATTCCTTTATAATACTTTATAAACCAATAGTTAATCCAACTAGACGAAGCATATACAGTTCCCATTGTCCACTCATTGGTAATATGCCACGACCATGTAATATTCGATTCCAACGAACCTCCAGTCCAAATGCCACCTCCGGAACTTGTCGGCCAACGCTCCTGCGTTTCATCTGGTACATAACTATATACATTATTCAAGAATTGCTCCGTCTTCTGGCGATTTGAAAATGTACCTTCCAAATCATACTGTACACCGGGCACCGAATCAAAGAAGCTATCGCAAGCTGTTAATCCGCCACACAACAACAGACTCAATGCACCTACCTTTATGATATTTTTCATCTTAGAATTCTAATTTAAATCTTTAAAAACTAACGTTTACACCAACCGAATAAGTTCGGTTATTAGGATAAGAAGTTCCGTTGTTGGTATTCAGCTCCGGATCCCACAGCTTGAACTTAGAGAATGTCAACAAGTTTGTTCCCATAACATATATTCTAGCACTCTTCAAGAATGTCTTATCCAAGAAGCGCTTAGGCAAGTTATAAGCTATGGTCATTTGTTTCAAACGCAGATAACTCATGTCATGCTGCCACCATGTACTAGTCTTAGTGTTATTCTGATTAGCATCGGCTCCATAATGCAGGCGAGGATAGAAAACATTTTCGTCTGTAGGATTCTCAGCCGACCAACGATCTGTTATGTTAGAATACAGATTAGTATAGCCCGATGTATCTGCAAACGGATTTATGGCATCGCCACTTAAACAACGGTCTGCCTTCGCCGTTCCAGAGAACAATACGCCTACCGAAAAATCGCCATACTGTAAGTCTGCGCCAAATCCGTAGTAAATCTTAGGCACATCACCCTGACCTATCAGACACTTATCGTAATCATCGACTACGCCGTCTCCGTTCAAATCTTTATATTTTATATCACCCACCTGTGCAACTTGTCCCGGATAGGTTTCTCCAAATTGTTTGGCATGGTCTAAGATATCAGCTTCGCTAGTAAACAACCCTTCGGCAATCCATCCCCAACGACCGTTTACATTAGTTCCTCTTGTTTCCAGCCATGGATAAGTAGCTGCCGGCGAATCATCTTCTACTATCTTATCTTCATTCCATGCAAAATTACCACGCAATGTCAAGAATGTCTTTTCGCCGATCTGCTTGCTATACTCCATAGTCGCTTCTATTCCTTTATTATCAACAATACCCAAGTTTCCGTAAGGCATTTCTATAAATCCAGAATAATCAGGAATAGTTTTACGCTGAAGGAATATATCCTTGCGGTGTTCCTTAAACAAATCTACTGTAACAGAGAGGTCATCATTAAAGAATTTCAAGTCGATACCCAAATCCTGCTTATGCGATGTAGACCATCCTACATTTGCTCCGTAACGAGAATATCCCCAACCGCTTACAGCGCTATTAGATGTTCCGAAACGATATCCGTCGGTTTCCCCCATCAAGTCTTGGTACATAAAACGGCGGCCAGTCACAGCATCGGTACCGACAAGACCGTTTGTATAACGCACTTTAAAATAAGAAACGTATTTCTGAACCGGCTCCCAGAACGATTCGTTCGAAATAGCCCATCCTAAACCTACTGCCGGGAAAAAACCGAAGCGTTTTTTCGGAGAAAAGTTTTCAGAACCATTGTAACCAGCATTTCCTTCAATAAAATATCTGTCGTTCCATGAATAGGTAACACGAGCCGCCAAACCCTGCTGCTTATAATTCAACGAGTTGACCAACGTATCGTTATCACCGCGTAAACCGTTGCGATATACTTTCTGATTATACAGAAGTAATCCGCCTACACGGTGTAATCCAAATGTACGGTCGTAGTTCAACGATGCTTCAAAATATGTACTTCTTGTTTCAGAAGAATCTGAACCATAAGACAACTGCTCACTTCCCTGAAAAGTACGAGTAAGACGATAGCCACCTTCAGAATCGAACACATCATCATTCCATAACCCAGTGGTAGTATCTTTAGAACCAGAGAAATAATAAGTGTCTCCTCTCTTTTGGTATCTATAATCACGGTTGTTAGTAACATCAAATGCAATCATCGCCGAAGCGGTAAATCCCTTGCTCCACTTCCAAAAGCCCAAGTCTTGAGTAATACGAATGTTGGAATTCAACTTATTACGTGATTCGTTTGTATATCCACGACGTGTTAAATCGGCATACGGATTACGGTAATCACCATTATTAGATATACCCGGAATAGAACCGTCGGGCATTATCAGCGGCATATACACCGGATTAATGCTCATAGCTGAATTAAACAAGCTAGAAGTAGATTGCTGCGGATAGTTTCCAGATGACAGGTAGCCAGAGAATCCCAAGTCTATCGTTGTCTTATCAGCAGGTTTCAAATTCAAGTTCGCTGTATAGTTATAACGATCATAACGCATATTAGCGTTATAGTTTTCCATCTTTGCCGTACGGGTAAGACCTGTTTCATTATAATAACTCAAAGAAACATAGTATGTAGCATTAGGAACACCGCCACGCACACTCATGTTAACACGACGATTATGGCCCATATCTCTGAATAATTCACTCATCCAGTCTACTGCCGGATAAAGATAAGAATTATACATTGTAGGATTATCGTTCGCTATAATGCCATTGGCCTTTTTAGTAGCTTCAATATACTGAGGCGTATAAAGCAACTGTCCTTTAGTATTCATATAGGCTTCATTTGCAGCATCCATGTATGTGTAAGCATCGGCCAATTGAGGTTTCTTTGTTAGTGTTACAAATCCTTCGTAATAGTCGGCAGTAAACTGAGGCTTACCTACTACACCCGGTTTTGTCTTAATAAGAATAACGCCATTGGCACCACGCACACCATATACCGCTGTTGCCGATGCATCTTTCAAGATAGTAAACGACTCGATGTCTTCTGGGTCGATATTATTAAAGCTACGTTCAACTCCATCTACCAACACCAAAGGAGACGAATTCTGGTTAGTAAATGTAGAAATACCACGAATCCAAATATCAGAATCATCATGTCCGGGTTCACCGGTACGCTGAACAGCTACCACTCCGGCTAATCGTCCCGCTATAACCGACGACAAATTAGCTGTAGGCATTTTCACATCGTTCATTTTAAGCGATGACTGAGAACCAACAATCGACACCTTACGCTGGTTACCATAAGCTACTACTGTTACTTCATCCAGTGAAGATACATCTTCCGAAAGCACTATGTCAAGCACTTTCTGTTTGCCTACTTTTACATCTTGGGGTTTAAATCCTATATAAGAAACAGTAAGAATGGGGTTCTTCGTAGTCAGTTTAATATTGTACTGCCCGTTTACATCAGTAATAGTACCGTTTTGCGTACCTTTTTCTTGCACACTCACCCCTATAAGTAATTCCCCCTTCTCGTCCGAAACACGTCCGGTTACCGAAAGAGTTTGAGCCCACATTGTAGTGCTAAACACTAACAATAAAGCTAACAGCCAAATAGCTTTAGCATGTTGTTTTTCCGTTTCAAACAAATTCATGTTTTTGGTTTTTAATTAATAAATAAGGTTATCAAACATGTTTAATCCATCGTTAACGGAAGCAAATTAAGGCAATAAAAAAAGAACGCATTTCCTCTATTAAAACAATATGAGGCTAAATTTATAACTTGCAGATCGAGATACAAGCAATACAAACAGAGCACAAATATAATAATCTGTATAACAATCTATTAAATAAGCAAACGGCAAATTAGAGAACAAAAAGGAGCACAAATATTTTTTCAATTTTCCTTCTGTTCCTTATCAAGCATCTGGTCGCGATAGTCTTTTGGAGTCATTCCATACAAACGAGTAAACTCCTTATAAAAATAAGAACGGCTGGATATACCTATCTCGTCAATGACCTCTTGAATAGAAAGTTCAGGCGACTCTACTAAAATGCGAGCAGCCTTTTCCATTCTATAATTCTTTATCAAATCGGTAGGAGCCATAGATGAGATTTCCTTAAATCGTCTATAAAACTGGCGCGGACTCATTGCCATACGGTCAGCCAACAAGTTCACACCAAAATCTTCACGTCCTAAGTTTTGCTCTATTATAGACAACAACTTACGTAAGAAAGCCACTTGCTCCTCGTTGACACACACAAACTGGTTGGCCCATTCTCCTAAGTCTTCCAGATAAATCTGCTTAGCCTCACGTTTTCCGTACACCGCTTTATGGACAACCTCGCGCAAGAACAACACATCGTATGGCAATACAATATAAGAATCAGACCACAGCATAAGTTCTCGCTGGATAGAGAAACTAGTCTCCCAAGCAAGCATAGGTATAAACGCCGTTTTCGACAGAGAAGAACGATTTCTATTAACACACTCCATCAATGTACTTTCGGCATTCGCATACATACCCATATCTACCATAAACACGGTTGGAGTATCATGACGTATTATCTCGAAAGCAGCCTGAATGTTTTTCACTACTTTCACATTAAACTGAGATGACAGTATTCCTGTTATCAGCCAAGCCATCTCTTCCCGGTCTTCTAGCAGCAACAAAAGTTTCTTTCCGCTGTCTGTTTCCGATTCCGATAATTGAGCAGGAATGAATGATAAAGTCAAAGTCGATAAGTTTCCCTCATCAGCTTTACGCAAGTCTACCTCCACATGGAGCCTATCAATCACAACCCTGATGCTACTTATTAACAACTGCAGTTCAAACAAACGACTGCCCTTCTTTTTATCCAAAGGCTCCACTGATGCCCCAGTTATTCCGCCTTTTATTTCGGAAAGAATATCGTATGGTGCCGCAAACGACAACAACATCTTTTCAGAGCCTGAATCATCATGTTGAATCTCCGCTCCGACTTCCACTTGGGCTCCCTGCTTACACAACAAATCAAAACAACAATACAATACACAACGCAAGGCGTTCTGATAAACAGGAAAAACAATATTATCAGGAATATCTATATTTATCCCCGACAAATCCTCTCCTTCGGCTGACAATACAGTCAAAACTTCGGAAGAAAGTTCACGAATATCCATATAAGCCGACAAAGCAAAAACATCCGGATAAAAATGAGTTATCTGTTTTTGGCTAAAGACATCAGGCCGGAACAACGTGTCCAGCATTGTCTCACGAATGATATTAACCTGCTTCTTACGCTGTTCAGGAGAAAGATTATCGGCACACAGTTGCCCACAAGCATCATATATTAATGTAAACTGATGAAGTAGATTTCGCTCGCTAATGCCGCAACTACGGTTTGCATTTTCGTCATTCTCTGCACTAAGCAATCGTTTCAGCATACGCTCGTTTCGGAAATATCTCTTCAGAAGCATAAGCACATACGCAACCATTCCTATCAATACCAATAAATAAATGCCGTACGCCCATATCGACCTATACCATGGAGGCAATATCTGTACCTGCATGGTAAAGTACTTATAATCGGTATCGAAAACATCCTTCTTATAACGAACTTTAAGCTGATAACTTCCCGACGGAACATTATTATAAGTAACCTCGTTTCCACCGAATGAACTCCAGTCTTCATCATATCCTTCTAACATGAAAGAATACTCCACCTCGTAGCCTGTCTGAAAATCGGGAACGGCAAATGCTACAGAGAAAGACAACTCCGAACCATGCAAAGTAAGCTTCTTGGCCTTATTATCATAGTATTTCCCCAGATCAATCTTATTTCTCCCAATCCATATATAACGCAACAGTATAGAAGGCCGATAATCGGGAACAGCGGCAGCTTTCCCGTCCAATGCTAAGAAACCATTCACCCCACCAAAAAACAAACTACCAGTATATGGACAAACATAATAGGCATCATCGCTAAACTCTCCTATTTTAACTCCGCCCGTATAATAATAATCGTGCGAAGCTCTATTCTTAGGATTATATTTAATCAATCCGCGGTTGGTTCCTAACCATAAATATCCATTTTTATCCTCCAACACACCGTGTATCATATCATTCAACAAGCCTTCTTCGCGTCCTATGTAAACAGCGTCGAATCTTGATCCATGAAATGTAAGTTGCACTAAACCAGAGGTAGTGCCCACATACAGCTTCCCGTCGTGCGTCCTGCACAAGCTTAAAATATCATCTACCGATTTATGCAACCTTTCCTTCAAGGAAATAACATGATACTCTTCCGTTCTCAAATCAAAGCGGATCAGTCCTTTCTGTCGGCTACCAAGCCATAGTATAGAATCGCCCTCGGCCAACATCGGATAAAACATGTTTATTTCTTGCTGCTCATAGAAAAAGCGATAATGTTTCTGTCTGTACACACCTATTCCACTTGCAGTTTTTTGCAGGTTGATTCTATAAAACCCTTGAACGCCAGCAACAACAAAAAGAGTAGTATCATTAAATTCATAGATATCGTGTATATCAGAAACGGGTTCTTCCTCTCCTTCACTAATAGGTACATAATGCACTTTATCATCCTTAAATGAATAATAGTGTAGTCCAGGCTTTCCCGCACCTATCCAAAAGCCATCCATATATCGGCTTTGCAACATTTTAAATACATGAAACTCACGGTCCCACTTCACATAATTTCCCAAAGATTGCACCCCACTGCAAGAATACACCTTTGCCATAGGAGACGCTTGCGACAAATAATTCTGGTAGTAGGGTAAATGTACAAGCCCATCGCCTTTGGTTCCAAACCATAACCCTCCATACTTATCAGTGAAAATAGAACGGACTTGTCTGCTCAATCCCGACGACAAATCATTAAGTAGCCAATTATTAGCCATAGTATATTTCTTGGCATAAATTACAGCCCCTTGACCATCGGATGCTACCCAAAGCAATCCTTGCCGTGGCTCCCAATAAGTGCTATATATGCGGATATTCCTATCTACTACCGTTTCTTCATACTTATCAGCCGAGCGCAGACGTATCAGTCCGTTTCCAAGGAAAGCAACTATAACGCCATCAAAAAAAGGAGTGATACCAGCTATTTTCCCGTATTTATCTTCAAGCGACATCAAATTACGAATATAAATTTTCGACTTACGTGATATGTCATACATATACAAGTCTTTGTCACTATCAATAAAACAGAATATGCCATTCTGATAAAAAATATTTTTTATACCTTTAGGATGGAATTTATTAACAGATACTGACAGACTGACCCCTGTGCTGTCACCGTCGAAACTACCAATAGAATATTGATGAATCTCTCCACTATTAGGAGGAAATACCCAAAACTTACCATCGTCTGTAACAAATGTACGGTTTTCCATACTGTCGATAGGCAATGAATGCGAATGAATCTTACAAAACTTATGATAACAGGTATTATAATAATAGAAAAAACGAGATGAGATTACCCATGTATTGCCCAAACTATTCGACTGAACAAAATAGTTACCATCAAAATCATAGTTTGAGACAACCTGACGGGTCATTCTCGACAATCGGTTGACTCCCAAATGAGTAGTTATCCATAAGCAATTATCATCTGCCTGAGAAATGGAGTGGATAACATTATTACTTAAAGTGTTCCCTCCTGAAAAGTCGGAACGGAATACCTCCATGGTTTTTCCATCCCAACAGTTAACGCCATCGTACGTGCCAAACCACATCAGCCCTTCGCTATCTTGAAACAAGCAAAAAACGGAACTGTTTGACAAGCCTTGTTGGTAATCTATCCGCTGAAAGGAATAATCATCTTTCAAGCTCTTAGCCCAACAATGCATGACTGAGAATATAAACAAGATAACTAATCTTATCAATCTATGT